>Ga0197143_1000043_pt1 | contig 135138 bp, 110 predicted proteins | sample GBS70_MetaG_FD_148603 | JGI IMG/M metagenome (GOLD analysis project Ga0197143, IMG submission 148603) | Sediment microbial communities from Great Boiling Springs, Gerlach, Nevada, United States - GBS 70_MetaG | ecosystem: Environmental > Aquatic > Thermal springs > Hot (42-90C) > Sediment... | reverse complement strand
GGATGTCGGAGGCGCCTTGGCGGACGGCTTCGACCAGCGTGGCCTCGAAAAGGTTAATGAGCTTGGAGCGGTTGATTTCGGCTTCGAGGGCCTCTTCGTCGATCAGCTCGGTTTCTGCGTCGTAGCTGGTGCCCAGGTCAAAGGCAGCTTCCTCGCGCACCCGCTCCAGGTACTCGTTGCTGCGCGAGAACGCTTCTTGGAAAAGCTGCTCGATGACGTTGCTAGGCGCATAGCACAGTTCAAAACGGTTTAGCCCGAGTTGCCCTAAGCATCGGTGCAGGTCGGGACGTGTTGGATCATGCGTGGCCAAAATCCATTGCGGGTATTCCAGCTTTGGATCCCGATCTTGACCAATAGGCAATACCCGCTCTTTGGCCAACCATTCCCATTGTTCTTTGGAAAATCGGGATTTAATGCTCTTCAAGAACTCCAGCACCTCCCCACGCTGAATGCGAGCCACACGGAAGCCATATACCTCTGCTGCCGTAGCATAGACACTCCCAGGATTGACGCCCTCCACCTCGACCAGCACGCGCCATAAAGGCTTAGGTTGACCGTCTCTCGATTTGCGCCATCGCTCCCATGCCTCACGGACCTGTTCTTCGCGAACCAACTCCTGAAATAGGAGCATAATCACTACAGGATCTGTAAGATCGAGAATCGAAAATTCCTCTGACCCAGACGGCTTTTCAGCAGAAAAAGCCGCCACTGAAGGCGTCACAAAAGGAAGTTTAGGTGCAGGGGCCTGGGGATCGGACATATACGCAATAGATTTCACAGGGAGCAGGACTTGGGAAAATTATCGGCTGCTTTGCACCTTTCTAAACCTTCTGCTGCCCATCTTATGCAGAGAGCCGTTTTGGTGTATCGGTTTGATCTTATTCGACATATATCATCTTACGCGTCATGCCACCGTCGACGATAAAGGTTTGTCCGGTAATAAATCCGGCTTCTTCAGAAAGCAAGAACGCCACCAAGGCCGCTACGTCTTCAGGACGCCCTACCCGGCCTACGGGGTGCTGTGCGTGATCAATAGGACGTAAGGGGCCGCTCTGGCGGCGGCTGCGTTTTTGCCAAGCACGCACATCGATCCATCCAGGGGCTACGGCATTGACCCGCACCTCGGGGCCCAAACTGATGGCCAGGGCATGCGTGAGGGCTACTACGCCCCCTTTAGAGGCAGCATAAGCTTCTGTGTTCGGTTCCGACTGAAATGCCCGCGTGGAAGCGATGTTGACGATAGCGCCGCGTGTGCGTCGCAGGTAGGGCGCGGCAGCCCGCGCGCACAGAAAACACCCCGTCAAGTTTACCGCCAATATGCGCTGCCACACCGCAAGCGGTAAGGTTTCCAAAGGGCCATGGTAAGGATGCGCAATCCCTGCATTGTTGACCAGGGCATCCAGCTGGCCAAAAGTTGCCACGACTTCGGCTACCGCCTGGTTGACTTCTCCCTCCTGGCTTACATCTCCGGTAAGAACGCAGAGCTTATCCGTAAGACCAAGATTTTCCTGCAGCTCCACGTTGGCTTCACCATCCAAATCCAGGCTAGCTACATACCAGCCGTCATGCAACAGGCGCTCGACAATTGCCCGTCCGATGCCCTGAGCTCCACCGGTCACCAGGGCTACGCGTTTTACTTCCGTCATGGGTTCACGCGTTTTTGGTTTATACAAAGCATGCAACATGCTACTTTTAGGCAAACCGCATTAAGCTCAATGGAAGCTTCGGTATGGAACGAATCGTTTCGGGTGCGCTCGTTTGAAGTAGCACCCGACGGTCGGCTTGCCTTGCCTTTTTTATTTGGCTATCTGCAAGAGGCTGCCAGTAACCATGCCCAGGCCTTAGGGGTTGCCTTCATTGAAGTTGAAGGGAGACCTGTTTTTTGGGTACTCCACCACATAGACGTTTGCCTCTACCGGCGTCCTGCCTGGGCCGAGACCGTCACCGTTGCTACCTGGCCTTGTGGGCATCAGGGATTAAAAGCTTTTCGGGCTTTTACCCTGCGCGACAGCGCCCAGCACCTGCTGAGCGAAGCGTACTCTATATGGCTATTGGTTGACCCCCAGCGCCGTCGGCCTGTTCGCCTTCCCGAAGCCGTACTGCACTTACGCGGCATGAGTCCCCATCCTAAAGCCCTTGAAATAGCCCTACCTGATCCCCCTTCTACCCCGTCGCTGGGGGAAACAACTTTTAGCGTAAGCTATAGCGACTTGGACCTCAATGCCCACGCCAACAATACCCGTTACGTTGCCTGGCTGCTCAATGCTTTGCCTACAGCTTACCGAGAGCAAGCGCTGCATCGGATTCAACTTACCTTCCGCAGTGAAGCCTATTTAGGGGATCCTGTAACGATACAAAGCTGGCCGCTTGACGAAGGCCGTTTATGTCACCGCTTTTTGCGACCCACCGATGGGCGTCTGCTGGCCGAAGGCCTTACGGCGTGGTCGCATTTAGATGAGTGAGCGCGACTGTCCGCCATCTACGTTTAGGCATGCACCAGTAATCAGGCTAGCCCGTTCCGATACCAGAAACGTAACCACATCAGCAATCTCTTCGACCGTACCAAAGCGCCCCATGGGCAGGTTTTGGGCAATAAAATGCTGCATGCCTTCCGGATCTTCCTGCATGCGACGATCCCAGCTTCCTCCTGGAAAACGAATGGAACCTGGCGCTACGGTGTTAACCCTTATGTTATAAGGGGCCAGCTCCAACGCCAGAATCTTGGCTGCGCTGATTAGAGCCGACTTAGTCGTGTTATAAATAGAAAGCCCGGATCCTCCCGCTTCACGTCCAAAAATCGAAGCAATAAAAACGATTGCACCTCCTCCTTGTTGTTTCATTACTGGAATAACGGCTCGGGCACACCGCAGGTGCGCCCGCAAGTTCAGCTCGATCAACGCCGACCAGTCTGCTTCGGTGGTTTCTTCAAACAGTCCACGCCGGTTGCCGCCAGCATTGCCGACAAGAATATCCACGCGGCCAAAGCGCGCCAGCGCGGTTGCTACAAGTCGCTCCCCAGCCTCAGGATGGGTAATATCCAAAACCAGCGCCTCGACTTCAGCACCCTGATCTTGTAAAGCCTGCTTTGTAGCCTGCAAGGCTTCGGCGCCGCGTGCACAAAGCACTAAGCGACACCCCTCGGCAGCCAGACTGCGCGCAATTCCCTGACCAATGCCTCGACTGGCTCCGGTCACTATAGCCACTTTTCCTTGAAGCTTAAGATCCATACAGCCTCTTGTATTCCTTAAAAGATGACCCCATTTTATCTTTCCAAGCTGAAGAAAAAAACCCAACCTTTGAAGGTCAATGGCCGGAGATGCAAACCTTTCGTTTGAAGCCGCATTGGAACGCCTGGAAAAAATCGTCCAGCTTCTCGAAAATGGTCGTTTAGACTTGGAAGCCTCGATTATGGCCTATGAAGAAGGCATGCAACTGGCGCGTTACTGCCTGGCACAACTTCAAGCAGCCGAACTTCGCATTCAGGAGCTTTCGACCGACGGCGAAGCTTCCTTGGACTAATTCCACCTTCCGCTCACATGTGTCTAATTAACCTGCGTCAAAACGATGATGTTGTTTTCGGAATTACCTGATGAAGCCCGCCTGTGGATTTTCGCTGCGCACCACACGCTCTCTGAAGCAGCATCCCAGGCACTTTTGACCCAGCTTAAGCCTTTTTTAGATACCTGGCACGCGCATGGCCTGCCTGTGCAGGGCCATGCTTGCACCCTGCACCACCGCTTTTTACTATTGGCCGGTCACGTAGCAGCAGGAGAAATCTCCGGCTGCAGTATCGACGCCGCAACCCGCGCGGTTCATGCTGTTGGAGAAGCCTTGGGGATTCAATGGCTTTCGCCGCTTCTGGTCTTTTATCGGGACCCTTCTGGACAAATTGTACACACCTCTCGAGGCCAGTTTCGCCGACTCATTGCTGAAAGGAAGATAACTCCTGAGACTCCAGTCTTTGACTTATCCCTTACCACTTTAGGAGCACTACGGCAAAATGGCTTTGAAAAACCCGCCTCCCAGAGCTGGCTTGCCCGATGGTTTACTCTAGTGCCTTCTGTCTAAAATTGCCTTAACGCTTAGCACGGCATACCCTTTGTTGCTAAAGGGTTACCCTTTGGACCCTGGTTACGGAAACCCCAGGAAGCATTTATCGTCAGAGGATCTCCCCTAAGGATTAACCAATAACGCAAGCGCAATGCGGCCTGTTATTCTCCTAGGAATTCTACTGATAGGAAGCACGGCCTTACCCCTACAGGCGCAGGACTACATTAGCCAGACTGCTTTGGAAGATATTTTAAACAATCAGAACGACGACCTCGATGCTATCCCTGAGGTTCAATATCGCTACTACATCCTGCATCACAGTTCAGGGAATAGCGTGTTAGCCCGCAACACGCTCTACAAAGAGCTTGGCGATGGAGACTTAGAACGGGGACAGAAGCGTGCTCGGCTGGTTGAGCTGCTCAACCGCGTACTGATTCGCAACCTTAGCATTGGCGATACGCTGGTTATACCCAATCGATTTGACCTCGATTTTCGGGCCTATTCACCTTTTCCCCGCTATTATCCGGGGGGACGAGACTTCGATAAGCTGTTCATTATGGACAAAACCGTACAGGCTTTTGCAGCTTACGAATACGGTAAACTGGTGCGCTGGGGAGTCATCAACACGGGTGCCCCAGAAAACCCTACGCCTAATGGCCGCTTCAACTTTAATTGGAAAGAAGAGTACCGCATTTCTTCATTAAGTCCTCCCGGTGAGCCTTGGGAGATGTACTGGGTGTTTAATTTTCATGATGCGCGAGGCATTCACGTTCATCAGTACCCTATGCCAACTGGTGGCCCTACCAGTCGGGGATGCGTACGGTTGATCGATGCCGATGCCAAGTGGGTATTCTACTGGGCTGATCCTTGGAAGACAACAGCCGGAGGCACGGGCATTGGCTCACGTAACGGTCGCATCCTAAAGCAGGGAACCACAGTGCTGGTCATTGGAGAGGATCCTGTAGGAAAACCGCAGCCTTTTATTTTTAAGAAACAGTATCCGGTGCTCAAATTGGTAGAGTTGCCTGCGCATCCTTATGATGTGCCCCCAGGGACGCCACAGCAGGAATACTTCGACCGCCTACGCGCAGCCGCTGCCCAAAGTGCCATAGGCGCTTCCCAACGCTGAGGGCTAACCCAGATGGCCAATAGCCACAATAATCCCTACCAAGACCAAGTAACAGGTGAGCAGTAGCAGATAAAAACCCCACCTTTTACGGCCACTTCGCCTTGGGGTAGGCCAAGCAGTAGTAAGCATAGCACGGATTTGGAGGTTAAGGCTATGGCATAGCCTTAGCCAAAATCGTGCCTTGCATTCCAGATGCAATGTGCGCGGCAGTAGGTGCACGATTTGCGCACTCAGCGTACAGGAAGAAACAACCGTTTCCACCGCGGCCGGTGACGTTCAGCATCCCAAGAGAAGTAGACCAGCAAGGCCTTGCCAACTACATGATCAGCGGGGACCAACCCCCAAGCTCGGCTATCAAGCGAGTTATCGCGGTTATCGCCCAGCACAAAGTAATAGTCCTGCTGGATAACGCAGAAGCGCCTAGGCTGACCATCGACCATAAACTGCCCATTAGGCAGCGGATAGATTTGATGACCTTCAAAGCGCGTTAGCAATTCACGATAAAACGGCCAGGTGCGTAGGGAAAGCCAGAGGGTATCCCCATGGCCAGGAATATAATAGGGACCAAAATCTTCTTGTTGGCGAGCCAGTTGGGCAGCCTCGCCGCTGAGCAGGGCAGCCGTAGTGTAGGGCCGGAGCGTTTCCACCTCGGGACGCTGGGCGATCGCCCGTGCCGCAGCCATGGTGGCATCGAAGAAAAAGAGACCAGCACGGAAAGCCGAACGCGAAATATTACGCGCACCGGCTGCCTCAAGCGAGTCCGGAGAGAGCTCGGTCCCCGCCCGCAGTTGCAACAGCCAACGCTGCTGCGCCTGATCCGGCACAGCTATAGGAGTACCGTTAACGTACACCACCTTATCCCGAATCCACAGGGTGTCGCCCGGTAATCCTACCACGCGTTTGATATAGTGTGTTTTTTGATCTACTGGACCTGTCTCGACAGGATAGTTAAACACAATGACGTCCCCCCGTTGAATGGAGGTAAAGCCAGGCAAGCGGAGATAGGGCAATGTTATACCTGGGACATACCATGCGCTGAAGGGCAGCCCTAACGACATCGGCAACCGTGCGCCATAGTGTAGCTTAGAGACTAGCACAAAATCCCCCGCTTTCAACGTCTGCTCCATAGAAGCCGAAGGAATCCGGTAGGCTTCTAAGGCTAAAAGGCGGAGCAGCAAGGCTAATCCCGTTGCCAACAGGAGGGCTACCAGCCAGTCACGTCCCCGTTTACGCCAACGCACACCGTCGTCCGCGGTCACTCCCCCATGCGTACCAAAGACCTCTTGCCCCCTCATCGGCACTACAACTTAACGAATGCGCGTAAACAGCCGTTCAAAGCGCGGCAAATGATGTTGACTATCCCAGGAGAAATATACAAACAACGCCTTTCCCACAATGTGGTCCATGGGGACAAACCCCCAGAAACGGCTATCTTCGGAATTGTCCCGGTTATCTCCCATAACGAAGTAGTAATCCTGCGCAAACGTGTAGGTTGTGGCCGGCTGTCCGTCTATCAGAAATGTTCCGTCCTGTCGCCTCCCTGTGGTATGCCCTTCATAGCGCCGGATGACGGGTTCAACGATCGGCCAGTTGGCATCTGTAAGTATAATGGTTTGGCCACGGGCCGGAATAACAATGGGGCCATATTGATCTGGTGAGTACCCTTCCCCCGGTGGATACATAAGCTCACTGTACTGACTCCCGCCTGGCAACACAAAAGGCTCAATACGTTCCACATAAGGCCAGTCAGCCATAGCAGCAGCTGCAGCCGAAGTGGCTATAAGGAGCACCTGTCGAGGGTCTGGGGTAGGTTGGACTTCTTCAATACCAAGTTCCCGCAGCCGAACCTCTGGTAATACCACCCGTGGATCTGTTTTAATGACCCGCCAGAGTTGCTGCATGCTCGGCCTAAGCGGCTGCGGTTGCCCATTAATGTATACCACCTTGTTTTGGATCCAAAGTGTATCGCCAGGCAGCCCCACTACCCGTTTGATATAATGCGTTTTTCGATCGATGGGGAGATCTTCTGGAGGGTAATTAAATACAACCACATCACCCCGCTGAATTGAGGTAAACCCGGGCAGTCGGGTGTGCGGTAGCGTGAGGCCTTTCACATAAATCTTGGTAAACGGAATACCCAGCGAGATCGGCGTGCGCACGCCGTAGTGCAGCTTGGAGACAAACAGATAGTCGCCCACCAGCAACGTCTTCTCCATGGAAGGCGTAGGGATGCGAAACAGGTCAAAAAAGAACGTGCGCACCACAAGCATAACCGCCAACGCAAAGCCCAGCGCTTCCAGCCATTCCCGCAGCTTGCTTTTGGAGGGGCGTGGCCGACCATCCGTGCTGGGGCCTGACGGAACGTCCGAGCGGCGCTGCTGCATCTTGGCGCGCCGCGTTGCCGATTCAGGTTGCGTCGAGGCCAAGGCAAAAATCCTCTTGTTCGTTTAGTAAACGACGAAGAAACGCCGCTCGTAGGCTTCGGTTCACTCTGCCGAAACAACCGGAGGTCTTCCCTGAAGGCTTCGCGGCGCCCGTATAGGACGAAGCCAAAAGACTCGCCCATCAAAGCCGGTTACATACCACGTATCGGTCTCTTTTTGAAAATAGTAGTCTGCAAAAGCTGCACGGCGCGGATCTGTAATCAGACGATCTAAAAGAGCTGCCCGTAGCTGCCTAAGCTGATCTCGATAGCGCGGCGCACTGGCCACCACAACGCCCCGCTCAAACGGCCCGTTTACATCCAGCACCCGAAACGGTATGGAGTCATTCAGAACAAACCAGTACTCAAACTGGATGTATTCTTCGCGGGGACGACGCTGGTAGAGTTCCGTTTCGGCCAGCGTACGGGTTGGTGCACCAAAATGCGCCTGTAGTCGGGCTCGAAGCTCAGATGTAGGCAGGGTATCCAACGGGGTCCAGCCTTGACTTCCTAAGTAAGCCCAACCCTCCTGACCAAAACGGCGCTGAAACCACGTCTGCTCGTAGCGACGCACTACACGGTAGTGATGCAACACAAAGGATGCCGCCTCCAAAGATGGCAGAGTACCTTTAGGTGCCAGTGCGGGATAGCGAACATGCAGAGCAAGCGGAAGCGGCTCGGGCGGACGCACCGGCAACCGGAATCGATTACGTGCGGCTTCTTGCTGCAACCAAGCAGCATGATAGTGCCATACCAGCTGGCGATGGGCTTCAATGCGACGCAGCAGCTGGATCAATCCAGCCTCTTGTGCCCGGGTCCACCCCACCCCTGCAAGGCCTAACACCCATCCCAGACCCCAGCTTAGCCACCTTGTGCGTACACGTCGCATTAGTCATTGACCGACAAGACGGCCAGGAAAGCTTCCTGCGGGACCTCTACGCGGCCCACTTGTTTCATGCGTTTTTTCCCTTCTTTTTGCCGTTCAAGCAGCTTACGCTTACGCGTTACATCGCCTCCATAACATTTAGCCGTAACGTCCTTTCGCAGCGCCTTGATCGTCTCCCGGGCAATCACACGCGAGCCGATCGCCGCCTGTACAGCTACGTCAAAAAGTTGTCGCGGAATCAGTTCTTTCAGGCGTTGCGTCAGCTTACGCCCCATCTCGTAAGCCTTACTGCGATGCACGACCGTCGAGAGGGCATCAACAGGCTCGCCGTTGATTAAAATATCCAACCGTACCAAATCGCTGGGCCGATAGTCAAGCACTTCATAGTCAAACGAAGCGTATCCGCGACTTACGCTTTTCAGCTTGTCGTAAAAGTCAAAAATAATCTCGGCCAAAGGCAGCTCATACTGCAAGTTGACGCGCGTACGGTCCAGATACTGTTGGTTCACATAAACACCTCGCCGATCTTGGCACAATTGCATAAGCGAGCCGACGTATTCCGTTGGTGTAATGATGTCAGCCCGTACGTACGGCTCCCGGATTTCAGCAATTTTGCCCGCATCTGGCATTTGACTGGGGTTGTCTATCGTCAGCACTTCGCCCGACTTTAGCACCACCTGGTATTCGACGTTTGGAACGGTCGTCACGATGTCCATCCCAAACTCACGTGCCAAACGCTCTTGTACGATCTCCATATGCAACAGGCCGAGAAAACCTACGCGAAACCCAAATCCTAATGCAGCCGACGTTTCGGGAATAAAAGTGAGGGAGGCATCGTTAAGCTGCAGTTTTTCAAGCGAGGCGCGCAGCTCTTCGTACTTATCTGGATCGGTCGGGAAAACCCCGCTGAATACCATGGGTTTGACCTGTCGAAAGCCAGGAATCGGCTCGGCTGCAGGATTCTGGGCATGGGTGATCGTGTCGCCTACGCGGGCAGAGCGAATGTCCTTGATCGATCCGATAATATAACCTACCTCTCCAGCTCGTAGCGTCTCGACCGGATAACGGTCGAGACGCAAAATGCCGATCTCCTCGGCCAGGTATTCTCGATCGTTCGACATAAAACGAATGCGGTCACCGGTGCGCAGCGTGCCGTCGAACACGCGCACGTAGACAATAGCGCCCCGATAGGCATTAAAAACCGAATCGAACACCAGTGCCCGTAGTGGTGCCTCAGGATCACCTTTTGGGGGCGGAATGCGTTGCACAATGCGTTCTAAAAGCTCTGGAACCCCTTCGCCAGTTTTTGCACTGATGCGCAAGATGTCCTCTGCAGGCTCGCCAATCAGGTCTTCAATAGACTGCGCTACCTCGTCGGGTCGAGCGTTAGGCAGGTCGACTTTATTAAGCACTGGGATGATTTCCAAATCGTGTCCCAGAGCCAGGTACAGATTCGAGATTGTCTGCGCTTCAATCCCTTGCGAAGCGTCGACCACCAAAATGGCGCCCTCACACGCTTTAAGTGCTCGTGAAACCTCGTAGGTAAAGTCAACGTGGCCTGGCGTATCGATCAAATTGAGCACGTACGCTTGTCCATCGCGAGCGCGGTAAGTCATGCGCACAGCGTGGCTTTTAATGGTAATCCCCCGCTCACGCTCCAGGTCCATGCTATCGAGCACCTGCTCTTGTAGCTCCCGCGCTGAGAGTGTGCCGGTCAGCTCCAAAAGCCGGTCTGCCAGCGTGCTTTTGCCGTGGTCGATATGGGCAATAATGCAAAAGTTTCGAATATAATCGCGATACGAGCTCATCGTTGCCATACACCCCTGGAATCTGGAAACTCGCTCCAATAAAACGTCCCGGGCACCGGAGTTCCCTAAGACCGGGCTATTTGTCTTCTATGGAAGAACCGGGAACCGATGCTTCTACTGCAGCAGCAAGGGATGTTTGTTGCTGCCAGTGGACATGAAAGGCTTTTTGAAAAAGGAGCAGACCTGCGACCCCGATAACAATTGCCATGTCAGCCACATTCCAGATGGGGAACAACGCTACGTAGGAGCCCCCAATCCAGGGAATGGATTCGGGCAAATATCCCCGCCAGAGGTCAACGTGAATAAAATCGACCACGCGACCATGAAAAAATCCGGCATAGCCGTAGAGTAAACCATAAAACATGCGATCAATGATGTTGCCCAGCGCACCCCCCAGAATAACAGCTAGACTAGCCCGATAAGGACCATAGCCGTGGCGAATGCGATACAGATACCAGGCAATAAGTACAGTAGCGACTATGGCCAGTACGGTGATCGTTCCTTGGGGGCCAAAATTGATCCCAAAGGCCATGCCCGGATTTTCCGTATACGTAAACTTGAGCCAGTCCCCCAGAATCGGGATTGATTCACCGGGATACATCGTCTGCACCACCAGCACCTTGGTAAGCTGGTCAAGCAGTACAACGAGCAGCGTAACCCAAAGGATGCGCATAGACAACCGGCGCTGCAGGCAATAGGGTTATTTTTTTTGCTTGAGCTTAGCTTCAATCGATACTTCCGTATGCGGCACGGCCTCCAGGCGCTCTTTAGGAATGGGTTTCCCCGTTACCTTGCAGATGCCGTAGGTTTTGTTTTTAATCCGCTCCAGCGCCCGATCCAGATATCCGATGTATTTTTGCTGGCGCGCAATCATTAAGAACAGCTTTTCGCGCTCCATCGCATCGGTACCGGCATCGGCCATATGAAAACTATAAGGCGTATCGTTGTCCGCCTGCTCCCGGGTATCTTCCAGCTGCGCTTTCATGCGCTCAATGTCTTCCACGGCCTGGCGCCGGCGTTCCAGAATGAGCTGCCGGAAATATTCCAGCTCTTCATCTGTAAAAGGTGTGCGGCGCACTTCAGTGGTTTCCTGTTCCTGCGGCGTGCGCTCAGGCATCGCCGCGGCTTCCTGCTCATGCCGCTCTTCCATAGTGGTATCGCTTTCGGTTGATCGTTTTAGGGACTGGCCTCAAGCGCTAAAAATCCCCTATCCCTTAAGCCAAGACGCGCTGGATGCCTACGGTAAATGTTGCGTCGTCGATTTCAAACGTTTCTACAACTTCCCCTGCGGGCTGGTTGGACGGTTGCAACGCCACGGCCAGCGTCTCGTTCCGGATCCAATCGGCATGCTGCCTCAGAGCCTTAGCCAGCAACCCATCGGCACGATAGGTCACCTGAATCCGGTCAGTTACCTCAAAATCGGCTTTCTTACGCAGATTTTGAATCCGATTGATCGCCTCCCGCGCTAAGCCTTCCAGAATTAGAGCCTCGTTACGCGACGTATCAAGGGCTACGGTTACACCACTTTCCTGCCCCACCAGCCAACCTTCAAGTCCTTCACTGCGGATCTCCAGGTCCTCAGGGCCAAGCTCTACCGCCTGCCCATCTACCTGCAAGCGTAAGTAACCGGTCTGCACATAGTGCTCAATCGCTTCTTCGGTCAGCTGAGCCACTTGGGCCGCCACGCCTTTCATCAGCTTTCCAAGCCGTTTACCCAAGCGGGCATAGTTAGGCTTTGCTGTACGACGTACGAGGTGGCTGGTACCCTCAACGTATTCAATTGTTTTCACGTTCACCTCTTCCAAAATCAGAGGTCTAACCCGTTCGACTACCTCGCGAGTAACCTTAGGGCCAGTAACCACCAAAATGCGTGGAAGCGGCTGGCGCACGTTGATACGGGCCTGATTGCGCAGGGCCAGTACAATCGATACAATCGTTCGGGCCAATTCCATCTGATGCTCCAACACAGCATCGATGGCAGCAAGTTCAACTTTCGGGAAATCAGACAGATGTACCGAATCAGGACCGGAGACTTCACTGCCTTCTTGCAAAGCCCGGTAGAGCCACTCACTGAAAAACGGCGCAATAGGTGCCATTAGGCAGGCGGTAGCAAGCAGACACTCGTAGACGGTCTGATACGCTGCCTGTTTATCCCGTTCGTTTTCTTGTTCGCCGGTGCGTGCGCTCCAAAAGCGCCGTCGTGAACGTCGAATGTACCAGTTCGACAGTTCATCCACAAAACGCTCGATTGCCCGTGCAGCCCGCGTGGGATGATAGTCTTCGTAAGCTGCCTCAACTTCGGCGATGGTGCTGTTTAGCCGGCTTATGATCCAGCGATCCAGCTCGGCCCGCTCGGCCACCGGCATCCGCACTTGAGGATATACAAAGCCGTCGACGTTGGCGTACGTAGCAAAAAAGACATAAACGTTTTCCAACGTGTTGAAAAAGCGACGGCGCGTAGCTTCCAGCTCACGTTCTGAAAAGCGCAGGTTCTCCCATGGAGGGGCATTACTGATCATATACCAACGCACGGGATCGGCGCCGTAGCGCTCGACGACGTCGAACGGATCAACCACATTTCCTTTCGACTTGGACATTTTTTCGCCCTTTTCGTCGAGCACGAGGCCATTGACCACTACGTGCTTGAAGGCCACGCTGTCCATCACCATAGTAGCAATAGCATGCAGCGTGTAGAACCATCCACGCGTCTGGTCAACGCCTTCGGCAATAAAATCGGCGGGGAAGGTTCGCTGGAAAGCTTCCTGGTTCTCAAATGGGTAATGCCACTGCGCAAAAGGCATGGCCCCCGAATCAAACCAAACGTCAATCAGGTCGGGCACCCGCCGCATCGTGCCCCCATCAGGTGCCGGCCAAGTGAGCCGATCGACGTAAGGCCGGTGTAGGTCGAGTTGGCCCGTTTCAGGATTATAGGCTTCTGGAGGGAAGGTACCGCCCAGCTTTTGACGCAGCTCTTCAATGGAGCCAATAACCTCAATATAATCTGGATTTCGATCACTTTGCCAAATAGGCAGCGGGGTTCCCCAGTAGCGTCGTCGGCTCAGAGCCCAGTCTACATTGCCACGCAGCCACTCGCCAAAACGCCCTTCTCCAATGGCCGGAGGATGCCATTGGATGGTTTCGTTAAGCGCAATCATGCGGTCTTTGACCGCGGTAGTACGAATAAACCAGCTTTCAACCGGATAATTCATCAAGGGCGTACCCTTGCGCCAATCGTGCGGATAGTTGTGCCGATAGGTTTCTTGACGAAAAAGCAGGCCACGCTGGCGTAGTTCTCGGACAATCACCCGGTCGGCATCTTTAAACCAAAGGCCGGCCACCAGCGGCGCTTCTTGCGTAAAAGTGCCTTCTGGCGTAATGGGATTGATGAGCGGTAGGCCTTCACGTTGGGCTACGTCGTAGTCTTCAGCACCAAATGCCGGTGCCAAATGTACAATACCTGTCCCTTCTTCCGTCGATACAAAATCGGCAGCTACAACACGCCAGAGCATTCCTTGCGGGAAACGCCCTTTAAAGTAGGGAAACAATGGCTCATAGGTCTGCCCCACCAATACTTTACCTGGAAACGTAGCGACAACATCGGCCTTGTCATCCCGTAGGGCGTCAAGCCGGTCCTGCGCCAAGATCAGATATTCCGTTCCCTGTTCGGGATCTTCTCTGCGAACCTTGACATAGGTAATGTCCGGTCCAACAGCCAGCGCAACATTGGAAATTAGCGTCCAGGGTGTTGTCGTCCAGGCTAGGAAGTACGTTCGTTCTGCGCCATGAACAGGGAAGCGTACAAAGACGCTTGGGTCGTCTACTTCTTTATAACCCAAACTGACTTCGTGAGACGAAAGAACGGTACCCGTACCGGGGCTATACCACTGAATCTTGTATCCTTTGTAGAGCAGCCCTTTTTGATAGATCTGCTTAATTAGCCACCAGACGGTCTCGATGTACTGATTCTCAAACGTAATGTAAGGGTGCTCAAGATCCACCCAGTAGCCAATGCGCTCCGTTAGCTCATCCCAAAGCGCTTTGTAACGTAGTACGCTACGCCGACAGGCGGAATTGTATTTTTCGACGCCATAGGCTTCAACCTGGGCCCGGCTTTCCAGCCCCAGCTCCTTTTCGACCTCGATTTCCACAGGCAGCCCATGCGTATCCCATCCGGCTTTCCGCTCCACGCGGAAGCCCTTCATTGTTTTATAGCGGCAGAAAATATCCTTAATCGTACGTGCCAGCACATGGTGAATACCAGGTTTGCCATTAGCCGTAGGAGGCCCTTCGTAGAAAGAAAACGTCGGCGCATTTTCGCGCTGCGCAATGCTGCGCGCAAAGATCTGATGCGCTTTCCACCAGTTTAGAATCTCGCGTTCGATGTCCGGGTAATGAAACTGGGCAACCTGCTTAAAGCGCTTCATGCTCGTTATTTGCCAGTATCTACGTCCTAAGCTTCGCTTAAAATTACGCATTCTGTGCGCCTAGCGCCGAAAGCTCTCCCGTTAAGAATGCGGGAGAAACGCGCAGAGAAGCTTTAATCGATACCCAACTCAAAGCGGGCCCGTAAACGCACAACATGCAACGCCAAGGCGTTGCGCAATTCATAGAGCGCCTCATAAAAGGCAAAGTAGAGGGTAGCCTGCATGTAGGGAGCTTCACGCATTTCAGCGAGGAGCTCAAGGGCAGTGTTTGCAGCTGCCAGCGCATCGCGGGTGCAGACAATATTCCCGCCTAGGGTTTCGCGCTCGTAGCCCAACAGGTGTCCTTGGGCTAAATGCCATGGAATTTGAAGCACTTGGGCGCAAAAGTGCACTAGCGTGCTATCTTTTACGTAGCCTGGCAACACATACGCCCAGGACAAAATGTGCTCTCCCAGTGTCGTAGCTTGGGCATGTAGGGCATGGTAGGCAGCGCTTTCCGGTAAGACAATCGGCTCATCCTCTTCTTTTTCCTCAGAAGGCATGCCCGGAAACAACGCATCTCTCAACTGAGCGACGTGCTGGATCGCTTCCTCATCCCAACCTTGAGCCCTTAAAAAAGCTTGCAACTGCATACGCCAGCGCTTGACAGCCTCCAACGTCCTGCGCTCAGGATAGGGATGCTGCCGCAAAAAGGTAAAGTAATCCTCCAGTAATCGATGCATGCGGGACTGTTGCACGCGCAAATATGCCTCCCATCGTGCTTCGTCCCACAGCTCATCTTCCCACGCCCCCATAGTAAGCCTTAACTATGTTAGGAAGCTATGGCTTGCTGCCCGACCGTTTCGACCACGGCCTTCATCAGGCGCGTTAAGCGTGGCTGGGCTTCGTTAGCTGCGGCGATAACAGATTCCAGGGATAAGGGCTCCAGAGCATCAGGGAAGCACTCATCGGTAATTACCGAAATCGCCATTACGCGCAAGTTCATGTGCCGCGCCACAATGACCTCAGGAACGGTGCTCATGCCTACTGCATCGGCACCAATCAGGCGAAGGAACCGATATTCGGCTTTCGTCTCCAAATTAGGACCTAGCACAGCCACGTACACCCCCTGTTGCAGCTTAATGCCCAGTTCCAGCGCCTTTTCTTCCGCTAAACGCCGCAACTCTGGATCATAAGGCTCACTCATGTCCGGGAAACGCGGTCCCCAGTCTGCAACGTTCGGTCCTACGAGGGGGTTATGGCCTTGCAGGTTGATATGGTCCGTAATTAGCATCAGGTCGCCTCGGCGGAAAAGTGGATTCATACCGCCCGCGGCATTTGAGATCAGCAGCGTGTCGATGCCCAAGGTGGCCAATACCCGAACCGGGAAGGTCACCTGCTGCGGCGTGTAGCCTTCGTACAGGTGAAAGCGTCCTTGAAGGGCATAAACCGGCACCCCGCTAAGATGGCCTACAATCAAACGTCCGTGATGGGATTCAACAGTGGAAAGCGGAAAATGGGGAATCTCCTCATAAGGGATCACCACTTCAGGGTCGATTTCATGAGCCAGCTCTCCCAGGCCTGTACCCAGGATGATCCCGATCTGCGGCCGCAAGCGGGTACGTGCACGAACGTGGGCTGCAGCGGCTTCTACCTGAGTGCGATACGCTTGTACGTCAAATAGCTGGTTTTGCATGGTCAGTCCAGATCTTTAAGGATTCTACGCAGTTTTTCGTATTCTTCTTGCCGCGCCTCTTCTTCAGAGGCCGGCGATTCTTCTTTTGTCGATTGCGGTGGTGGTCCCACGATGGAGCGCACTTTCCAGGCGCGCGGAGGTTCAGCAGGCGCCTCAGGGGCAGCTTCTGTGGCAGGCGGTTGCGTCTGAAAAGTGGCAAAGCGTGGGACCATGACCTCAGAGGTCTCTTCTATGACGTCTGATGCTTCTACGTTGGGTTCTGCTTCGGGGGTAGCCTGTTCTTCAGCAGGCGCCTCAGTTGATGCGGCAGCAGCTTGCACCGGATTGGCTTCTGATGCCGCCGGGACCTCAGACTCCGGAGCTTCCAGAGGTAAAGCCGGCATCTCCTGCTCCCGTGCTTCAAATTTGCAGAGCACTTCAAGCTCTGCATTGAGCCAGGCCTTGAGCCGAGCGAGTAAGGTATCCCGGCGTTCTACCAAGTCAGCCAGTTGTTGCTGAAGCCGATGGCGTTCCTGTTCAGCCCGCCACCGGATCTCATCGGCCTGTGCACGGGCCTCGTCGAGCAGCAATTGGGCGCGGTGCTCGGCCTGCTCCAGCGTTTGCCGAGCATTTTCGCGCGCCAACTGAAGGGCTTGTTGCAACGCCTCTTCGATATGCTGGTAGTGCTCCAGTTTTTCTTCGAGCTCCCGGATACGCTCTGCTTGACGGCGATGCTCTTCAAGCAGGCTCTGCCACTGCTCGGCCACTGTCTGTAAAAAAGCCTGCACTTCCGCGACTTCGTAGCCGCGGAACGTCCGGGTAAACTCTTGCTTGCGGATGTCCAGCGGAGTGAGTTTCATAATTTTGATCTCGGATGGCTGGCATATAGGAAGATAGGAAAAAAAGCCTTCCGCTGCACCTTACTTTCTCACGCAATGCGTGGGCCAAAAAGCGCGCTACCGATGCGCACATGCGTTGCGCCTTCTTCAATGGCTACCTCAAAATCTCCACTCATGCCCATAGACAAATACCTGAGTTGTACTCGTGGATTACGCCGCCTGTCATACGTTTGGGCCAGGTGTCGCAATAAGCGAAATTGCGGACGTACCGTTTCGGGATCTTCGGTAGGAGCGGCCAGCGTCATTAGACCCCAGATCTCCAGGTGTTCAAACGGCGCCAACGCATCCAAAAAAGGATGTACGGCTTCAGGGGGCAACCCAAATTTAGTGGGTTCGCCCGAAACGTTTACCTCCACCAGACAGGGTAATAAACGCTCGGCCTGGGCTGCCCGCTGTTCTAAAGTTTCCGCTAAACGCAGATTGTCCAAGCTGTGCAGCCAGTCTGCATGGGCTATCACCTCTTTTGCTTTATTGCGCTGCAGGTGTCCAATCATATGCCAACTAATCTTCCCTCCTTCAATGCGGCCTGGCAAGACAGATGCTTTGGCCACCAATTCCTGTACCCGATTCTCCCCAAAATGGCGAAGCCCCGCTTCATAAGCAAGCTGCACCACCTGAACCGGGAACGTCTTGGTTACACCAATTAACGTGACCTCATGTGGATTACGTCCTGCACGACGGCAAGCCTGCGCAATGCGCTCTTGGATGCGCGCCAGGCGCTCTTGAAACGTAGCCGCGTCCAGCAGAGAAAGCTCGGTCATAGCATACCTGATTTTTTGCGTCCAATGTAAAACCCCAGGCAAAAGGTTCCAGACGGGAAAACCTATTTTAGTCCGCAGAGTTGAGAACGCAACAGGTAGTCCATGTAGCTTGAGGCATGAAGGCTTACAAGACCTTATCCAGCTCCCTAACGTGGTGGTACGAATCTGGCACTCCAGACGTCACATTGGGCTTACGCATGCGCCTTCTGCATCGTGAGCAAACACCCTACCAGCTTCTGGAAATCTACGAACATGCCTTCTTTGGACGTGTCCTGGTCCTGGATGGCAACCTGCAGACCACCCAACGGGATGAATTTATCTACCACGAAATGCTGACCCACATCCCTTTACTGGGCGCCCTGCCGGCAACGCTGCAAGAGGCTTCGGTGCTCATTATTGGAGGAGGCGATGGCGGCACGCTACGGGAAGTACTGCGTCACGATTGGATAAGCCGAGTGGTGATGGTAGAGATCGACTCGGTCGTCATTCAACGCTGCCAAGAATTTTTAGGCTTTCATGGGGACTTTCATGATCCCCGCGTAACGCTACACATTACGGACGCCGCACGCTACGTAGCCAACCCAGAAGTCTGGGCTCAGCCTTTTGATGCCATTTTAGTCGATTCGACTGATCCTATTGGCCCGGGCGAAGTGCTCTTTACACCGGAATTCATCCGCAATGCGCATGCTTGTCTTAAACCTGGTGGCGTTTTCGCACGGCACTTGTGCATGCCCTTGTTTGACAGCCACATTGTGCGCGAGGGCGTAGCTCGCCTGCGCCAGGTGTTCAAAGGGGTTGAAGTTTACCAGGCCACAATTTTTACCTATGTAGGTGCCCAAATGGCCTTCGTCGTATGTACCAACGATGGACGCTCAGCCAAAGAACCTCGACGCCTCCTGACTGGCCGCTATTACAACCCTGAAGTTCACCGTGCAGCGTTTGCACTCCCTACTTGGTGGCAAGAGCTCATTGCAGCTGCTGTCCCTACAACGCCTTGATCTCGTTAATGAGTTTTGTGAGCGACTCTCGAGCATCCCCAAAGAGCATTCGGGTATTGGGCAAGTAGAATAGCTCGTTTTCGATGCCAGAGTAGCCAGGACGCATGCTGCGCTTAAGCACCAGAACGGTCTTGGCGCGGTCTACGTTCAAGATAGGCATCCCGTAAATGGGGCTGCTTTTGTCGTAGCGGGCGGCAGGGTTTACCACATCATTCGCTCCGATAACCAGCGCTACATCGGCAGTCTCGAACTCGTCGTTGATCTCGTCCATTTCATAAAGCTGGTCGTAGGGCACGTTGGCTTCAGCCAACAAAACGTTCATGTGGCCAGGCATGCGTCCAGCTACAGGATGAATCGCATACTTGACCTCAACACCCCGTTCCTGCAGCAGATCAGCTAACTCCCGTACCTGATGCTGGGCCTGTGCCACTGCCATCCCATAACCTGGGGCAATAATGACCTTATTGGCGTAGGCCAGCAAAATAGCCGCATCTTCCACGGTAGCTTCCTGCACACTCTTCCCCTCGGCCGTAGCCACAGCAGCCCCTTCACTTGCCTCCCCACCAAACCCCCCTAAAAGCACGCTAAGTAGCGAGCGGTTCATCGCTTCGCACATAATGCGGGTCAGAATTAATCCCGATGCCCCAACCAGTGCACCACTTACAATCAGGGCTGTATTGTCCAATACAAAACCTGTGGCTGCAGCAGCCAAACCAGAGTAGGAGTTAAGCAACGACACCACAACCGGCATATCGGCACCGCCGATGGGGATCACCAGCAGCACCCCTAAGATCAGCGCAAATCCTGTCAAAGCAATTATTCCGCCGACCACCGGATCGGCAATCATAGGAAACGTTTCAGCCCCTGCAAGCACAAAACCCATTGATCCCAATACGCCCAGCGCAACCAGGAGCGTTAGCAGCCGCAATCCGGGAAACAGGACCGGGTTGCCCGTAATGTAGCCGCCCAATTTACCAAACGCGACAGAACTCCCTGAAAACGTAACCATCCCGATCAGCACGCTGAGCACGATCGTGATGGCCAGTTGCACATCAAAGGGAGGCTGCTCGATAGGAAGCGGGAATAGGACCGCCAGTCCGGGTACTTCAGGAATTAAATAGCGGGCTACCTCAGCAATCGCCACTAGGGCCGAAGCCAATCCTCCAAATCCATTAAACGCCGCTACCATTTCGGGCATAGCGGTCATAGGTACACGCACGGCCAACACAGCACCGATTGCCCCTCCGATAACCAGCCCAGCAAGCATCTCGATGGGCGTAATAATCCGATGCAAAAACAACGTTGCCACCACGGCCAGCAACATCCCCAACGCAGCAATCAAATTGCCCCCCCGGGCAGTTTTAGGGGATTGGAGACGCTTAAGGCCAAAGATGAACAGTGCGGCCGCGATCAAATAGCTGAGGTCAATAAGCGTTGTCTTCATAGGTTTTAAGCGACGGAAGCGGCTTCGGTTTTTTCAGTCGAGGTTTTACGCTCTGGTTGACGGGCTTTGAACATTTGCAACATCCGATCAGTCACCAAAAAACCGCCCACTACGTTAATCGTCGCAGCAATTAATGCCACTAGCCCCAACCATTTTGACCACGTCCCCCCGATCATACCGGCAACGACCAGCGCACCAACTATCGTAATCCCACTGATGGCGTTTGAACCCGACATCAGCGGGGTATGCAGCGTTTGTGGGACTTTGCTAATGACCTCAAAGCCCACAAAAGCGGCCAGCACAAAAATGATCAGGTTGTCTAACATAGCGATCTTGCTTAGGTTAAGTGCATTAGGCAGCCAGTAGGGCGCGTACGCGCTCGTTAACCACCTCACCGTTATAGGTTAAGCATACCCCCCGAAAGATTTCATCCTCAAAGTTGGGCTTAAAGCCTTCGGGGGTAGCAAACTCTTGAATCATTGCCAGCAGCGTGCGGGCGTACATCTGGCTGGCATGCACCGGCATTTCAGCAGGCAGGTTAAGTGGTCCTACGATCTGAACTCCCTGATGCACGACCGTCTCGCCTGGTTGGGTAAACACACAGTTACCCCCATTCGGAGCAGCCAGATCGATGATCACCGAACCGGCTTGCATAGCTGCTACAGCCTCTCCGGTGATCAGTACGGGTGCACGCCGACCCGGCACTTGGGCTGTACTGATAACCACATCGGCTCGGCCAATATGGGGCACTAAAAGTTGAGCCTGTTGACGCTGCTTCTCTTCAGCCAACGCTTTGGCATAACCCGAAACGTCCTGTGCATCGGGCACCTCGAAAGGCAATTCGACAAACGTAGCGCCTAAACTCTGCACTTCCTCTTTGACCACATCCCGAATGTCGTAGGCCGAAACGCGCGCGCCTAAACGTCGGGCCGTAGCAATGGCTTGCAAACCCGCAACGCCAGCACCCAAAACCAGCACGCTGGCCGGACGCACCGTTCCCGCCGCCGTGGTCAGCAACGGAAAGAATTTAGGCAACAGGTTGGCCGCCATCAGCACTGCCTTGTAGCCGGCCACAGCAGCCATGGCCGAAAGGGCATCCATTTTCTGCGCGCGCGAAATGCGCGGCACTAACTCCATTGCCAAGGCGGTGACTCCCTGACGTGCCAGGCGATCAGCGACTTCAGGCCGATCTAATGGACTCAGAAACCCAATCAGCACACTACCCGACCGCATTAAGGCAATTTCTTCGTCCGCAGGGGGCTGCACGTGCACCACCACATCGGCCGCCCAAGCTTCTTCCTGAGAAACAATACGGGCACCTACCTCCACATAAGCAGCATCCGGGAAATAAGCCTGGGCGCCAGCCCCTTGAGCTACCCATACTTCCATTCCCTGCTGCACCAAACGCCTCACCACCTCTGGGACCAAAGCTACCCGCCGCTCTCCTGCTGCTGTTTCAGCCGGTACGCCAATTCGTAATGCCATTGCGTCGCTACAAAAAGTTTAGGTTTTCCCTTCAGCACCTCACGTTTCCAAACCCTCATCCATTTTGTGCCTAATAAAGCACGAAATGCCTACAGTCTGCAATGGCTTATGCTACGATTGACCGTAGCGTCACAAAAAATCAACCATATCTTTGCTCAAAATAGTCCATAAACGATATAAGGGCTTCGACAGCCTCGATCGGACAGGCATTGTAGATCGATGCACGCAATCCCCCAACTAAGCGGTGTCCTTTCAGCCCAATAAGCCCAGCCTGCTGGGCTTCTTCGACAAACCGCTTCTCAAGCGCCTCACTAGGTAGACGAAACGTCACGTTCATTTTCGAGCGCGAAGCGTGTTCGGCAGTACCCCGATAAAAATCACTTTGGTCAATACGCCGATAGAGCAGCTCGGCCTTTCGGTTATTGATCGCCTCGATAGCCGGCAGTCCTCCTAACCCTTCCAACCAGCGTAGCACCTTTTCGACGATGTAAACGGCAAAAACCGGAGGGGTGTTGAACAGCTTCGTCGCATGAACGCCATAGTCCAACACAGGAGGTAAGGGCTGATTGCGGCGCTGCAACAACGCTTCGTGCACAAGCACAATGGTTACACCGGCAGGCCCTACGTTTTTCTGAGCGCCTGCGTAAATCAAGCTATAACGTTTGGGGTCAATACGTCGACTTAGAAAGTCGCTTGAAGCATCGCATATCAGCGGAACCTCGACTTCAGGATCGAACGGGAACTGCGTGCCATAGATCGTATTGTTGGACGTGAAGTGCAAATAGGCTGCCTGAGCATCAAGCGCCCAGCTTGAAGGATCTGGAATATAACAAAACTGGCGGTCTTCGCTGCTGGCCGCCACACGCACACGCCCTACCAGCTGGGCATCCTGAAAGGCTCGTTTAGCCCAGTGCCCAGTAATCAGATAATCCGCCGAACCGCCGGAGGGCAAAAAATTAAGCGGAACCTGATAAAATTGAAGCGAAGCCCCACCTTGTAAAAATAGCACATGCCAACTTTCATCCAACCCTAAAAGCTTACGCAAAAGCGACTTGGCCGACTCTGCAATGGCGGTGTATTCCGACGATCGATGGCTGATCTCTAAAATGGAAGTGCCCAACTGACGATAAACGGGCAGTTCTTCTTTGACTTCCAACAGGACGGTTTCGGGCAACACGGCAGGTCCAGCCGAAAAATTGTACACCCGACCAGTAGCCGTACGAAAAACTGGAGATTGTAACGTAGCAGGCTGGGTCATGGCAGGTCCTGGGTTTTAAGGGTTCAACGGGATCAATGAAACGGCCAAAACGTCCGGGTGTGCCGCAATGCGGCTAACGACTTCTGCATTTGGACGTCCATCAAACCGAATGCGGGCACAGGCTGCCCGCGCACCGGCAAAGATCAGATTTTCCATTTCCTGAACGTTCCATCCAGCACGCCGCACTTCGTCAAGCACGGCGGCCAACACGCCCACTTTGTCTAAGTGACGCACCGTCAGCACATGGGTCGCTGGCGACTGAAGCTCAAGGTTAACGCAGTGGAGCACGTGACCCGTTTGGGCATAGGTTTGCAGGATGCGCACCACTTCATCGGCAATCGCTTCTTGCGCCTGTTCGGTGGAAGCTCCGATATGGTGAGTAAGGTATATGTTTGGATGTGCGGCCAGCGGATGATGTAGCGGACCTGATTTGGCAGCTGGCTCGCCTTCGATGACGTCCAGAGCGGCACGGATGCCGCGTGTTGCTACAGCCCAGGCTAAGGCTTCTTCATCAACCAGCGAGCTTCGGCTGGTGTTAATAAAATACGCGCCCGGCTTCATGGCCTCAAAAAAGCCACGATCCATCAAGCGCTCGGTCTCGGGCGTTGCGGCCAGATGAACCGTCACAATATCGGCTGCGGCGGCCAGCTCGTGAGGACTGCGAGCACGCATAACGCCGAGCTCCTGAGCCAAGGCATCGGTCAAAGAGCGACTCCAAGCGATCACGGGCATCTCAAAAGCATGGGCTCGGCGTACGACTTCGCGGCCAATATGTCCCAGTCCCAGTACGCCCAGCGTACGCCCTTTAAGACCCTTGGCCTTGCTATAAGCCGCTTTGTTCCAGCGTCCTGCCCGTGCATCAGCCACATTATCCGGAATGCGCCGGTCCAAGGCGATCATCAACCCAAACGTCAACTCGGCCACCGCGGCGGCATTCTTGCCTGGACAGTTGGCCACAAAAATTCCTCGAGCGGCGGCGGCGTCAACATCGATGGTATCCACGCCAGCTCCAGCGCGTATGATCAACTCCAACGAAGGCGCTGCATCCATCATGGCGGCGGTCACTTCGGTAGAGCGCACCACGAGCACTTGGGGCTTCACCTCAAAAAGCGCTTCCAAAAGTGCAGCATGTTTTGCTTCAGTTTGCAGCTGCACCTCAAAACCCTGAGATCGAAGCGCTTCCACACAAGAGGCAGGTAAGACGTCTGCTATCAGTACCTTCATAGCTGCTTTGTCGTTTTTTAGTCGAACACGTGCACCAGTAAACCACTCCGCAACTTGGGCTCAAACCAAGTTGACTTAGGAGGCATGAGCAATCCTGCATCAGAAACGGCCACGAGCTCTTCCATGCTCGTAGGATACATCGCAATGGCCAACGCGGCTCTTCCCTGATCCACTTCCTGCTTCAACGCCTCAAGCCCCCGAATCCCTCCCACAAAATCTAAGTTCGGATCTGTACGAGGATCGGCAATACCCAATAGCGGCTCCAAAATGTGCTCGCTCAGACGGGCTACATCCAACTGATCGGCTGCAGTAGGTCGATCTGTTGGAGGCAATATCACCCAATGCCAGCTTCCAGCAAGGTAAAGCGCGACGGTTCCTTTAGCCGGAGGGGTCGGATCGGACACGTGGCGAATTACGTTCATACGCGCCTCGAGGGCACTTAAGAGAGCCTCTGGCGTCATGGGCAATCGCCGCACAATGCGGTGATAGGGAAGAATTTGCAGGGCGTTTAATGGAAACAGCACCGCAGGGAAAAGCTCGTATTCGGCCAAGTTCGCCTTTCCTGGGTCTTGAGCACGCAATTGTGACGCTGCCCGTGCAGCTGCTGCACAGCGATGATGTCCATCGGCCACATACAATCGATTTACAGCAGCAAAAGCTGTAACCAGAGACGCCGGATCGGGTACGCGCCATACGGTATGGCGCACCCCATCGTCGGCCGTAAAATCGTACATTGGTGGTAGTGCCGTCCAGCGTGCAACAAGTGCTTCAACCTCCGGCTGGGCTGGGAAAGCCAGCATTACAGGTTCAGCGTGGGCGCGCTGCGACAGGATATGCCGTGTACGGTCGTCTTCTTTATCGGGTCGCGTCTTTTCGTGACGCACAATGCGTCCGTCCTCATAGGCCGCCACCGGCACGCAACCGAAAATCCCGGTTTGCACATGGCGATCCATTTGCTGGCGATAGAGGTACAGACTGGGGGCCTCATCCTGAATCAAAATACCGGCTTCCCGAAAGCGCCGTAAGTTCTCCGCCCCTTTGGCATAGACGGCCGGATCGTGCTCGTCGATCCCCTCGGGCAAGTCAATTTCAGGACGGATCACGTGCAAAAAACTCCAAGGCTTCCCCTGCGCCAGGCGACGGGCCTCCTCGGTACTGATCACGTCGTAAGGCGGTGAGGCCACCTGGGCGGCCAACTCAGGAAGAGGACGCAGGGCGCGAAAGGGATAAAGCAGCGAAATCATCTTCACAGGTAACCTGTTGCGACTGATTTAAGTATAAAATGGCGCTGCCTAAAAAATCAGGCCACCCCAGAGATCCGCGGAAACTTCACTTGCGACAGTAAGGTTAAAGTGCCTAGCTTGGTCATAGCTACATCGCGGGGTGGAGCAGCTGGTAGCTCGTCGGGCTCATAACCCGAAGGTCGCGGGTTCGAATCCCGCCCCCGCTACAAAGAAGCGCTTGGGCCGTAAATAGCCCAAGCGCTTTTTGCGTTTCTTTACATTCCTCAATACCTATCGGCTTAAGTCGGCGCAGCATTGGCCGATTCTAAGGGTACGTGAACCCCGTGTACCCAAACCCGCTACGGTCATGCGCATGCGCAAAATCCAACTGCTTGCTGTAGGGCTTGTGCTTCTAGTCCTAGCACCAACAAGCCTACTAGAAACCGAAACGGAAGTCACGCCGATCCAGCAGCTCTTCTTAATCAAAGAGCTTAAGCCCGGTATCGAGCGCATTGGAGTCATCTGGGACAAGAATTCTGCCCAGCGTGACCAAGTACTGCCTCAACTGCAGCGTGCTTCTGCAGCTACTGGCATCAAGGTTGTTGTGGCCGAAGTTACCAGCCTGCAGGAGGTCGCCCCCCAATTTCGGACGCTGCAGCGCGAACATCAGGTGCAGGCTATCTGGATTTTAGAAGATGCCGGATTGCTGGGTCAGGCAGCAACCCGAAGCTTTTTGATTAAAAATGCAACCCAGGCCGGGATGCCGGTTTTTGCGCCTTCCGAAACCTGGCTAAAAGAAGGAGCCTGCGTAAGCTGGAAAAAGGATGCCGATGGCATTCGCCTACTGGTCAATAAAGCCGTTGCCGATGCCATGGGCATTACCATTCCGCCTAAGTACCAGGATCGAACGGCCTTTTTGGCAATGAACTAAGCCTTTAGGAATCATGGCATCTACGCGGACCCATTCGCTCTACACGTGGCTAACACGTTTGAACCTACGCCGCCGCTTTATTGTCTTCCTGGGTGGGTTGGCCGCGCTTACTTTCGTGCTGTTTTTCGGTTACGCGCAATATTCGCTGCGCGTAACGGAGCAAGAATTTGCGCAGCGAGGAGAGCTTCTGGCCAAAACGCTGGCCAGCCAAAATAGCCTGGCGCTGCTCATGCTGGATGAAGAAGGCCTCAAGCAGGCCCTGGAGCATGTGGTAACTTCAGGGAATGCCCTTGCAGGGGCCTTCTTTAATGCCAGCGATTCTGTGGTGGCAGCACAAAACGTAGACGTACTGGACGCTACGGCCATAGCAAAACCCGAAGATACCACCCAAGCGGCGTTGCTGCGCTGGACGCAAACACGGGCCGGTGTGCCTGTGCTCATTGCTCAGGCACCTGTTACCCTAAACGAAGGAAACCAGTATCTGGGACGGGTACTGGTTGCCCTACCAGCTGAAGTACTACAGGCACAAAAGCGCACAGGCTTTTGGCTTTCGCTGCTGATTCCAGCGTTTATTGCACTGGTTGCCTGGGGTATTTTGATCATGCTCCAACGCACAGTCGTGCAACCGGTGGATCAGCTGCGTCAAGCTGCCCAGAAAGTCGAGCAAGGTAATCTAAGCGTACGGGTGGCCATTCCGCAGCAGGACGAAATCGGACAGCTGGCGGCTTCGTTTAATGCCATGGTGGAAGCCAGCGAACGCAACATGGAGGCTTTGCGCGAGCAGCGCGAAGCGGCCGAAGTGGCGCGTACCCAGGCCGAAGCCTTGCGTCGACAAGCCGATGAAACCAGCCGGCGACTTCAGGAGCGCTTCCATCAAATCTCTGAGGTGATCGCTGCAGTTACGCAGGGAGACCTGACCCACCGCCTCCAGGTTGCAGATAACGACGAGGTCGGGGCGCTCATGCACCAGATCAACCAGATGATCGAAGACCTCACGGCATTGGTTCGCGAGATCCATGCCACGGGCAATGCGCTAGCCGAAGTTGCGCAAAACGTATCAACTTCGGCCGAACAAATGTCGGCAGGCGCTAGCAACCAAGCCCAGCAAACTATGGAGGTGGCTACCGCCATCGAGGAGATGACGCGGACAATTGCCTCATCTTCACAAAACGCCCACGAAGCCAATCGTATGGCGCAGCGGGCTTCACAACTGGCCACCAATGGCGAAGAGATCTTCCGCAAAACTACAGAAGGCATGCACCGCATTGCGGGCATTGTAAAAGATTCCACCCAAAAGGTTATGGCCCTTGGGGAATCCAGTGCCCAAATTGGGGAAATCATTCAGGTGATCAGCAGCATTGCGGATCAAACAAACCTGCTGGCGCTCAATGCGGCCATCGAAGCCGCCCGTGCTGGCGAGCAAGGCCGCGGCTTTGCGGTTGTAGCCGACGAAGTACGCAAGCTGGCCGAACGCACCACCAGCGCTACGAAAGAAATCGAGCAAATGATCACCCGGATCCAACAAAACACCGGGGAGGTCGTCGAGTCGATGACGCGCGGTAACAAGGAAGTCGAAGCCGGTCTCAAGCTGGCCGATGAAGCCTCTCACGCGTTTGGTGAAATCTTAAATTCCATCAACCAGATGGTGCTCATGATCAATCAGATCGCTTCGGCCAGCGAACAGCAATCGGCCACCAGCAGCCAAATCTCGCAAAGCGTGGAAGAAATTTCTTCCGTAGCGAACGAGGTCTCTCGGGCTACTTCAGAGTTGGCGGCTACCGCCAATATCCTCAACGATCACGTAGTACAAATGCGCCGTCTGATTGAGCGCTTCCGCATTAACCATTATGCAGTAAACGATCATCCCCTAGCCACTCCACTTTCGGCAGGAGATGGGATTCGATAAATTGAACACCTAGCGTTGCACCCAAAGGCTGCCTACCTTAGGCGGCCTTTGGTTTTTTACCAGAGCGCGTAGACCAGCAGCGCCATACCACTACCCAGCAGAGCCCCGGCTAATACATCACTGGGATAGTGCACCCCTCTCCATACGCGTGCAACGGCCACGCTTCCAGCCCATGCATAGGCAGGCACTGTAACGTAGACCCTCTTGGTCTCCAGACTCCAGGATGTAGCCAACGCAAACGCCAGTGCAGCATGACCGGAGGGGAAAGCATGAGATGCCGGCCGAGACCCACGTGCCGTAATATCTTCCCACTGGGTAAATGGCCTTGGTCGCGCGATGACGGTCTTTAGTGCCAATGTCACTACCGCAGTAGTGACCACCGCCAGGGTTACCCGCCCGGCTGCTGCCTCTGGCATCCGGTCATAAAGCGCCGCCCCCCAGGCTATAGCAGTGAGTCCACCAAAAAAAGGATAGGCCGCATCATCCACAACCTGTAGATACGTGCGGAGCAAGGGGCTATCCGTGTGATAGACCGTGCACAGTAGCCGCACGTCCAGGACAGCCCTCCCGCTACATGCCGGTTGGGCCTGAGCGGTTGCAAGGGCTATGCCCCAGGCACCAACAAAAATCCACAACCCTCGAGGACTCATTCTTCCACGTACACTTCGTCCATTTCCGCTCGCGTGCGCGGCGGCTTTACGCCTAAGGCTTCTTTGACCTGCTGACGAATGGCCTCTTGCGCCTCGGGATGTTCTTTCAGCCAAGCCTTGGCGGCCTCCCTTCCCTGCCCAATGCGTTCTTCACCATAGGCGTACCAGGAGCCGCTTTTTTGCAAAATATTATACTCCACGGCCAAATCGACAAGCTCACCCAGCGTCGAGATGCCTTCACCATAGATGATGTCAAATTCGGCTTCTCGGAACGGCGGGGCTACTTTGTTTTTGACAATTTTGACGCGCGTTCGGTTGCCAATAATATCGGTTCCCTCTTTGATCGAACCCACACGCCGAATATCCATGCGCACCGAAGCGTAGAATTTTAGTGCACGACCGCCTGTAGTCGTCTCGGGGTTACCGAACATCACCCCGATTTTTTCGCGAAGCTGATTAATGAAAATGAGCACGGTGCGCGTACGGTTGATGGTACCGGTCAGCTTGCGAAGCGCCTGGCTCATTAAGCGGGCCTGGAGGCCTACGTGGCTGTCTCCCATATCGCCTTGAATTTCTGCCTGAGGGACCAAGGCAGCCACCGAGTCGACCACAATCACATCCAGCGCTCCGCTGCGCACCAGCGTATCGCAAATGTTCAAGGCTTGTTCACCCGTATCGGGCTGAGAAACGAGCAAGTTATCCAGATCGACCCCCAGATTGGCCGCATAACGCGCATCAAAAGCGTGCTCTGCATCAATAAACGCACACGCCCCGCCCAGTTTCTGCGCTTCGGCCATAATGTGCAGGGCCAGCGTCGTTTTACCCGACGACTCAGGGCCAAAGATTTCGATAATTCGTCCACGAGGCACCCCTCCAACGCCCAGCGCAGCATCTAAGGCCAGCGAGCCGGTAGGAATCACGTCCACTGCAATAGCCGGTGCATCCCCCAGCCGCATGATGGCTCCCTTGCCGTATTGTTTTTCAATGTGCCTGACGGCCAGTTCCAGCGCCTTGGCCTTGGCCGAATCATTCATTGCCATAGCCGGAATCGAGTTAAACTTTTAGAGTTACACGCAAAAAGTAAAAAAATTCTTTGCGTTTACCAAGATCCCTTCATCGGGTGTCAGATGTTCGTCACTGCGTAACGGTTGTAACGGCTTGCAGTAGATGGCGACGCAGTAGATCAAGCGCCATGGCGGTAGCCCGCTGTTTGAAACGCAACCGGTCACCAGGCAAATAATACTGCCGAGCATAAGCATCTTGTGCATCGGCAAGGCCAATCCATACGGTTCCTACCGGTTTCTCCGCAGACCCCCCTGTTGGTCCGGCAATTCCTGTGGTAGCCAGTCCAAGATCAGCCTGTAAATGCCGGCGCACCCCCTGCGCCATTTGCACCGCCACAGCTTCGCTGACAGCACCTTCACGGGCCAATATTTCAGGATCAACGCCAAGTAGCGCGACCTTGACCGTATTGCTATAGGCAACAATGCCTCCCTGAAAATAGGCAGAAGCACCGCTGACGTCGGTGATCCGGTCGGCGATATGCCCGCCTGTGCAGCTTTCGGCTACAGCCAGCGTTTTACCCTGCGCCCGTAGCAACTGCCCAACCACCGATTCAAGCGTATCGCTATCGGTACCTACCAGCACCTCGGCAATCCGACTGCGCACAAAAGTTTCCGCTTGCTTCAGTCGTTGCCGGGCCTCCTCCGGATCTTGAGCACGAGCGGTAAAGCGGAGGCGCACGCCATAGGGTCCCGGTAAATACGCCAGAGATAAAGAAGCATCAAGCAGCCGTTCAATCCCTTCGAGCCGCTGTTGTAGCTCCGATTCTCCAATGCCCGCGGTTATTAGCGTGCGCTGCTGCAGAATTTGTCGGTCAGCACGACGAGCCAGACGCGGCAGCACAGCAGTTTGCATCAAATGCTCTACTTCGTGCGGCACGCCTGGCAGCACTACGATCACTCCTTGGGCATCCTCCAACCAAAGTCCGGGCGCTGTACCTACAGCATTAACCAGGGGTTCAAACCCCGCTGGCACCAGGGCCTGCACGCGGTTACGTTCCGGCATGGCGCGTTGTCGTTGCCGGAAGTAAGCTTCAATCTGGGCAAGAAGGTCTTCGCGCAATTGCAACGGTCGATTTAGGCACATGGCCAGCGCTTCGCGCGTGCGGTCGTCGTGCGTAGGGCCTAGTCCCCCACAAAGCAATACCAGGGTAGCTTCCTGACGTGCGCGGCGTAGTGCCTGGCAAATGGCTTCAGGATCATCCCCAACCGTTTCGATGCGAGCGAGCTCAATGCCGCAAGCGGTTAGGGCAGCCCCCAGCCATGCCGCATTGGTGTTCACCGTTTGACCATTCAACAACTCATCCCCAATCGTCACCAAGATGGCCTTCATGGCGTACTATGCAATTGAGACCAGCTGTAGGGATCCTGCTGCCATTGGACCAAAAGCTGAGCAGTCTCCTCAGTAAGCAGGCCATGGGTTTGCGCCACCTCCAGCAATGCAGTCAGATTGGTCAGGCTGTAGCAAGGGATTCCTAGCTGTGCAAAGCGCTCTTGGGCTTCTGGGAAGCCGTAAGAAAAGATTGCCAGTACAGCTTCCACGCGGCCATCAGCTGCCAGTAAGGCTTCAACAGCAGTCAGCGAAGATCCCCCTGTTGAAATCAGATCCTCGACAAGCACCACCCGTTGGCCTGCTTCCAAGCGCCCTTCAATTTGACGGCCTTGACCATGGGTTTTCGCCTGGCTGCGCACATACACCAGAGGCAAATCCAGCCGATCAGCAAGCCAAGCAGCATGCGGAATACCTGCAGTGGCCGTCCCGGCAATTACCTCTGGCTCCAGCCTGTGCTGATGCAGAAGCTGTAGGAACCCTTCGACAATGCTCCGCCGAACATGCGGGTAGCTGATAAGAAGCCGATTATCGCAGTAAATTGGAGCCTTCAAGCCCGAAGCCCAGGTAAAGGGCCTCTCTGGTGCAAACGAAACGGCGCCGATGGTAAGCAGCGCCGCAGCCACCTGTCGGGCTAGTACGTCTTCAGGCGTCATGCCGATCAAGGGTGGTTTGCGTCCAAGTTCCATAAATGTACCAAAGGCCTGTGGCAACAGTCAGGGCCACCAGGGCTAGCAAAAAAGCCAGCGGCAGAGCGCTACTCAAAATAGCACGAGCGCTTTCGCCCACCACGCCTGGCAAACGGCGCAAGACCATTAGAAGCAGCATTCCAAGGAGAAACGCCAGCTGCACGGCCGTTTTTGTTTTAGCCAGCGGCAAAGTGCGTAAGCTTCGGCCACGCGCCTCGGCCCAGGTTCGTAGTACCGTAACCAGCAGATCACGCACCGCAATGATACCCACGGCCCACCAGGGTACATGTTTGGGCATAAGCACCGCCAGGCAGCCAAACGTTCCCAGCACCAGCACCTTATCCGCAAACGGATCCAGAAACTGCCCTAAGCGCGTACGCGCTTTAAGGCTACGGGCCAGCTTGCCGTCCAAGTAGTCCGAAAACGCAGCGGCAACAAAAATTCCCAATGCTGCCAGATGTCCAGTAAACGTGCCGTCCAGCAGCAAAAGCAAAAGCACTGGCGTGAGGGCTATGCGAGCAAACGTAAGTGTATTGGGTAAGTAACGCATTAGCGTGGACGTTGGCCCACGAGGGTTTTTCCTAAAGCGTACAAACGGCCAAATGCGTGTACAGGTTCAGCCCATTGCCCTACGGATTTTTTACGAGAAACCGTCGGGGAAGCCACCTCGGACGATTGGGCGCGTCTGGACGCGTGACGCGTCCGGTTTAAGGGGGGTAGGCCACATCCTTACTGACATTCTGACGCATTCTTTGGCACGGCATTGTTCTTGATAAACGCTACAGCCGACATCGAAAAGGTGCAATTTGTCTGACTTCAAAAGCAAGGTTGTAGCACTATGGGAAAGATTATCGGCATCGACCTGGGCACGACAAACTCGGTAGTCGCCATTATGGAAGGAGGCGAGCCTAAGGTTATTGTCAATGCAGAAGGCTCGCGTACCACACCGTCGGTAGTAGCTTTTACGGCTGATGGCGAACGCCTGGTAGGCGCCCCGGCCAAGCGGCAGGCGATCACAAACCCTAAGAATACGATCTTCTCGATTAAGCGCTTTATGGGGCGCTTCTATGATGAGGTGACCGAAGAGATCAAAATGGTGCCCTACAAGGTCGTAAGGGGTGACAACAATACCGTCCGCGTAGAGGTTGAGGTAGGTGGGGAAAAGCGCCTGTACACCCCCCAGGAAATCTCGGCCATGATCTTGCAAAAACTCAAGCAGACGGCCGAAGACTACCTGGGCGAACCGGTTACTGAAGCCGTGATTACCGTCCCCGCTTACTTCAACGATGCGCAACGTAAGGCGACCAAAGAAGCTGGCGAAATTGCCGGCTTAAAAGTGCGTCGGATCCTAAACGAGCCCACCGCGGCGGCCTTAGCTTACGGCTTGGACAAAAAAGAAAAAGAGCTCAAGATTGCCGTCTACGACCTTGGCGGGGGCACTTACGATATCTCGATCCTGGAGCTGGGTGATGGGGTCTTTGAGGTAAAAGCCACCAACGGCGACACACATCTGGGGGGCGATAACTTCGACCAACGCCTCATCGACTACATTGCGGACGAATTCCAGAAACAGGAAGGCATCGACCTGCGCAAAGATCCTATGGCGCTGCAGCGGCTCAAAGAAGCGGCCGAAAAGGCTAAAATTGAGCTCTCCAGCGCCATGAAAACAACGATTAACCTGCCGTTCATCACCGCGACGGCCGAAGGTCCCAAACACCTGGTTATGGAGATCACGCGCGCCAAGTTTGAGCAACTTATTGAAGATTTGGTGGCGCGTACCATTCCGCCCATGGAACAGGCCCTCCGGGATGCCAAACTCCGTAAGGAAGATATCGATGAGGTGATCTTGGTCGGTGGCTCAACGCGCATCCCGCTGGTACAGCGGACCGTTGAAGAGTTCTTCGGTAAGAAAGCGAACAAGTCAGTCAACCCCGACGAAGTGGTAGCGGTAGGCGCGGCTATTCAAGCGGGTGTCCTCGCAGGCGAAGTGCAGGACGTGCTTCTGCTGGACGTAACGCCGCTCAACCTGGGCATTGAGACGCTCGGCGGGGTGATGACCGTATTGATTCCAGCTAACACGACGATCCCAACCCGCAAGACTGAGATCTTCACAACGGCCTCGGACAATCAGACCTCGGTCGAAATCCACGTCCTGCAGGGCAACCGGGAGATGGCCGTTGACAACCGCAGCCTGGGGCGGTTCATTCTTGACGGCATTCCACCGGCACCACGGGGCGTTCCCCAAATCGAGGTCACCTTCGACATCGACGCCAACGGCATCCTGCACGTGTCGGCCCGTGACAAGGCGACCGGCAAAGAGCAGTCAATCCGCATTGAAGCTTCCAGCGGCCTGACGCCGCAAGAAATCGAGAAAATGCGGGAAGACGCACGGCGGCATGCCGCCGAAGACCGCAAGCGGCGTGAACAGGTCGAAAAACTCAACCAGGCGGACTCGCTCATTTACATGACCGAAAAGAACCTGCGCGAGTACGGAGATAAGATTCCTGCTCCCAAACGGGCTAAGATCGAATCGGCGCTCGAACGCCTTAAAACAGTGCACAAGGCGCGTAACTTCGAGGAGCTCGACTCGGCCATTGCCCAGCTTAACCAAGCCTGGAATGAGGCCAGCCAGGAACTCTATCAGGCGCAGCAAGCTGCAAGCCAGACTTCAGACGGCAGTTCAACGCAAGGTGGCGTCCGCGAGGCCGATTACGAGGTAATCGACGAAGACGATCGCTCGAAGTCGTAAGCCTACGCTGAGGATAGATCGGCTATGCCCGGCGACGGTGCCCTTCCCGTCGCCGGGTTTTTTATGAGGCAGGGAGTCGAAAAAGCCGGCGTGCATTTGCACTGGTAACCTGGGCTACGACCTCAGGCGCAACCCCCTTAAGCTCGGCCAGTTTCTCTGCTATTAACCGCACATAGGCAGGTTCGTTACGCTTTCCTCGATAAGGCACTGGTGCCAAAAACGGGGCATCCGTTTCCACTACCAGGTGCTCCAGGGGTAACGTACGCACCAAATCTGCCAATCCACTGTTTTTAAAGGTCAGAATACCCCCAATGCCCAGCAAAAAACCCAGTTCAATGGCCGCTTCAGCTACCCACGCCGGCCCGGTGAAGCAGTGAAAAATGCCGCGCAATCGCTCAGGATGAGCGCTGGCTGCACGCTCTTCACGCAGAATGCGCACCAGATCCTCTGAAGCCTCTCGGTTGTGCAAAATCAAGGGCAAATCTTTTTCAATAGCTAGGCGAATATGCTTTCGCAAGAACGCTTGTTGCCGGTCGATAAATGAACGATCCCAATAGTAGTCGAGCCCACTTTCCCCAACAGCCACCACGTGCGGATCGTCGCAGAGCTGAACTACGGCAGCAAAGTCGGCCTCGGTAGCCTTGCGGGTTTCCGAAGGATGCAAGGCAGCCATGGCGTAGCAGCCAGCATAGCGCTTGCATAACGAAAGTGCCTGGTGTATTGAAGCCACATCGATGGCGGGCATCACAACAGCTTCCACCCCAGCTTCTCGGGCCCGGGCGATAACCGCATCCCGGTCTTCATCGAAAACATCCAGATAGAGATGCGCGTGCGTATCGATCCACATGGTATGGCCTAAAAAGCCTGTTGTTAGGTTGGTCATTGAACGCTTTGATAGGGATTTCAACCGGCCTAATCTATAAAGGCGAAGGATCTTGCAGCCTTTTTTGTAATTTTCTCAAAGAGTCAACTGTTTACCTTGAGCTCCCGTGCGTCTTCCACGTCGTCCGCTGATTGCCGGACTGTTAAGCCTGGTTGTGCTGTTAACGCTTTGGCCCGTCGGCCGCATGGCCTATGACGGCTGGCGGTTAATGCAGCTTGTAGGGGTGCTTCCCGAGGCACCGCCGCGAGGGTTCGACTGGGTGCTTTGGCAAGAGCGAGAAGGGCGCATTGTGGCCGCCTACGTCTTTCCCCAGAGTCCAGCCGCACGGGCTGGCGTCAAGGTAGGCGATGTCTTTTACCTATTAGACTTTCAGCAGTTTTTCAACGTCGAGGATCTCAAACGAGCCATCGACGGGCTGGCACCGGGAAGCGTGCATACCTATGCCCTCTTCCGTGACGGGAATTATGTAGAAGTCCGCGTGCGCTTTACGCGTTATCCGACCTTTATCTATCCGCTTTCAGCCCCGCTATGGCAGTTTTCGCTGTGGGGGTTTACCGTCGGCGCCGTCGTACATGTGCTGGCTTTAATTTTGCTCTTTCCCCTGGCCCGACGCAGCCTTCGAGCCCGATGGTCTCTGCTACTCATCTTGGTTTCGGCGCTCTGGATTGTGAGCAATTTACTTCGCCTGCTTATTATCCAACTTCTTGGTCCACCACTTCCGGGTGGGATTACCGATCGTACATTTCAGCTGCTCACGTTTGCAGGACTGGTTGGCTGGATAGGCTTCCCGGTTTTGCTGCTACGCTATATTTTGCAGGAGCTTCACCTTACCCATACACCCTGGCATTGGAGCATCTACCTCCCGCCTTTGGTGCTGGGCTTAGCCGTGGTATGGGCTACCTTCCAGCCTATTTCCTTTCCAGTAACCCTGGAGGCCTTTGTGGCCCCTATTCTGTTTTATGCCTGTTGCTACATCAGCTTGACGGCAGGGTTAATTTTATGGGTACCCAGACGGCGGAATGTTGACGCCGGAAGGTGGAATCGAACGGGCAGTTTACTCACCTTTGGTTTTGCTGTGCTTTTGGGGTTGTCGGTGTTTGATGTAGTACCGTTTTTAGGTTTGGTAAGCGACAGCACGGTCGGCTGGCTTATTGTCGGTGCGCAGCTCCTTTCGGTTGCGCCTGTGGGGCTCGTCTCGCTGGCTACGCTAAAACTGGGCAAGGTGGACGTGGTATTGGAGCGCACGCTAAGCTACAGTGCCGTACTGGGCTTGATTTTTCTAGCTTTTGTAGGCGGCATGTCGCTGATGGAGCCGGTTTTGACCCGTACCACAACGCCCTGGCAAGTGGTGGGTGGCGTATACGTAGTGCTACTCCTGATTTTTTTTGAGCGGATGGCTCGCTGGTTGCAACGCGAGCTGCCGGCTGTCTTCTCTACTGAGCGACAGCGCACACGCCAGATGCTTAGCCGCTTCCAGGAGCAGCTGCGCCATATCTTCAGCTATGAAGCTCTGGCACAACAAGCTGTGGAAGTCGTAGGTGAGGCGTTTCGCGTACGCTCGGCCCGACTGTTTTTCCGACCCTCAGAAACCGCAAGCTGGATCAGCAGCGCTTATCATCCCGAACCGCCTTACCTGACCGAGCAAGTGCTCGAAGCCCTCTGGCCTTTTATCTATCAAGAAGGCCGCATCTGGGCTCGTAATGCAGAGCTCAATGAAAGCCGCCTACCCGAAGCTCAGGCCCATTTACTGGAAAGCCTTGGTGTAACCCTCTTGATCCCCATTCTGGGTGAAGGCCGGCCTTTAGGAGTACTTGCCTTAGGGGCCAAACGTGAACGAAGAGACTTCTTTAACCTTGAAGATCTTGAGCTGCTGCGCGCCCTAAGCAGCCAACTTGCCCTAGCCATTGAACGGCTTCATCTGGTAGAACGTGAGCGCATGCTCATCCGCCAGAGTGCCGAAGCGCAACTGGTGGCGCTACGTGCGCAAATTAATCCTCACTTTTTGTTCAACACCCTCAATACAATCGCTGCCCTCATCACAGAACGCCCAAAGGAAGCCGAAGCTGTTGTGGAACATTTGGCGGCTATCTTCCGACACACCCTGCATACCGGTGCACGCCCTTTTGTAACGCTGGAAGAAGAATTGACGCTGGTACGCCACTACTTGAGCATTGAGCAAGCCCGATTTGGGCGCAAACTGCGCGTACAGATCGAGGTAGAACCAGAGCTTGGCGCTGTCTCCATCCCGGCCTTTGCCATCCAAACGCTGGCTGAAAATGCTGTCCAACATGGTTTAGGCAAGCTGCGCAAAGGTGGGACGCTTCAAATTCGGGCACGCCGCGTGCCCGATGGTTTGCTCGAGGTGCTAGTCGCCGACTCTGGGGTGGGCATTCCGGCGCTCTGGGAACAAAACGGACAAGCCCAAGGGCAACTTGCGTTCTTCGGTATAGGATTACGTAACGTAGCCGAACGCTTGGAACAGCTGTACGGCCGGAGCGATTTGCTTCGCTTTGAGAGTGCTCCAGAGCAAGGCACCCGGGTATGGCTCTACGTTCCTATAAGCGCCGCTTCGCAACTTGAGCCAACTGAAACCCTCTGATGCCATGCTGCGCGTGTTAATTGTGGATGATGAACCTCCCGCCCGACAGCGACTACGCAAACTGCTTGAGCCCCTGGTTACCTCGGGTAGACTGGCGCTGATCGAAGAGGCAGCCGACGGCTTAGAGGCCCTGGCCAAGCTGCATCAGCAACCTTTTGATTTGCTGTTACTTGATGTACGCATGCCTGAGCTGGATGGCTTTGAGGTATTAGAACGCATTGATCCGGCCCATCGGCCCTTTGTGGTCTTTACCACTGCCTACGACGACTACGCCCTAAAAGCCTTTGAAGCCCACGCCATCGACTACCTGCTCAAACCGGTCAACCAGGAACGCCTTCAAGAAGCTATTACCCGCGTTGAACAGTGGCGCGCTGCCGCTTTACGTAAAGCCCAGGATGAGCGCCTATCCCAACTTTTAGACTGGCTGGAAAGCCAGCAGCGCACCTCTGAAGCAGCAACGATACCGGAAGGAGGCTACCTGCAGCAGCTTTCGATTCCCTACCGAGATCGCATCTTAATTGTACCCGTCGAACGTCTGGTATCAGCCGAAATTCATGACGGCATTACACGGCTGTACATACTTGAAGAAGAGGCTGCTGCTCATCCTCGGCTGCGCCAGCACGTCGTTGGCTATACGTTGGATCAACTGGAAGCCCGATTGGATCCCCAGGCATTTATGCGGGTACACCGATCGGCCATTGTGCAGCTGCGCCACGTACGGGAACTGGTTCCCTGGTTTAGCGGGCGCTACAAGCTGCTGCTTACCGGAAACCACGAGGTAATAGCCAGTCGCGAACGGTCCAAAGTGCTAAAAGATCGCCTGGTGCTGTGATCGTGCGTTTTTACGTGCTTCTGGTGCTGCTATGTTGGGGCGCCGTGCAGGTCGCGGCCCAACCCGACACGCTGCGCGTACGCCTATTTGACCGGCTCAGCCCGGAGACGCTGGAGATTATGGCCGTAGAAGCCGAGGTGCTGCTCTTTGCAGAAAACTACACCCAGCCGCTTCTGCGTCTACCTGCTGGTGCCCAGCTTCAGATAGCCCGAAGAGGTCCGGAACTTCAGCTTCGTACGCCAGGAGGTACGCTCTTTGCTCGCTGGATTCGCCTACACCCTACCAGTAACGGGCGGCTTCGCTTGACGGCCCAGCGCGGCCCTCAAAGCATAGGCCCTTTCACCTATTCCGGATGGCTTCGCATTTCCCCAAAAGAAGACGGTGCAGGACTTTACGTTATCAACCACGTGGCCTTTGAGGAATACGTGGCTGCTGTCGTAGCCCGCGAGCATCAGTTCGACGACCTGGAAAGCACCAAAGCCCTCGCCGTTGCCATTCGGACCTATGCGCTGCGCCGCATCTTGCTTCCTGACACCGCCCAAGAGATCGTAGATCATGAAATTCATCAGATGTACGAGGGAATCGACCGCGTCACACCTCTAATCCGTGAAGCAGTAGAACAGACCCGTGGAGAAGTGCTCACCTACCAGGGTGCCTTAATCGAGGCGGTTTACTCGGCCTCAAATGGGGGACATACGGCCGATAACGACGCGGTCTGGGCTGGCCTACCGCAACCTTACCTGCGCGGCAGGCCGGATCCCTACGATCAAGACGGTCCTTACCAGCACTGGGAAGCTTCCGTGCCACGTGACCGGCTACTTCAGCTGCTTTCGCAGCGATACGGCACGCGCATTACAGGATTTCGGATCAGCGAACGCAGTACCGACGGCCGCGTAACGCTCATCGAACTGCTGCGTGAAAATTCGCCTCCTTTGCGCATTCGGGCCAATGAATTTCGACTGCTTGTCAACGACCACTTTGGTCGCCATACCCTGCGTAGCACGCTTTTTCAGGCACGACGCGAAGGCAACACCTATCGTTTCAGGGGCAGAGGCTTTGGCCACGGGGTTGGCCTAAGTCAGTACGGTGCGCTTGAAATGGCCCGCCAAGGGCACGATTACCGACAAATTTTAGCTTTTTATTACCCGGGAACGGCGATTACGCGTTATGAAGCGGGCCCACTGCTGGCCGCGCAACAACCGGTAGCAGCTCCACCGATACCCCAGTCAGCCAAAGAATCACCTGTTTTGGCGCCTTCTAAGGCAGCAGAAGGCTCTTTAGAAAAGAGCACGCCACGCATTCGTCCGGCTCCAGGGTGGGGCGCACCGTCGGAAAGTCCTGCCCCTACCCCCCCACGACGACGCATTGGCTGGTAAGCTTTCACAGGGCTATGCGGACATACCGGCTTTATGGGTTTCTAATCGGCTTAAGCTTTAGCGTATCTGCGCCTGCTCAAGTGCTCCGACCTGATACCCTGCAAGGCGCAGATACGCTGCGCGTTATTGCGCTCCCTCCCGTAGTGGTCGAGGCAACGCGCGGCGCTACAAGCCAACTGGGCGATGCGTTTCCCTTACTGACGCTGACGCGGAGCGCATCCGAGGCCACGCTTGAGCCGGCGCTAACGCTGACCGAAACGCTTCGGGAGCTGCCAGGCCTATGGCTGAATGACCGGCAAAACTATGCTTTGGGCGAACGGTTGATTATCCGCAGCACGGGCTGGCAAGCAGCTTTTGGATTGCGTGGTGTGCAGGTTATTCTCGACGGCATTCCCCTAACCATGCCTGACGGCCAGGCCGTCTTGGACCCAATCGACCCTACTTTCATTCGTCGAGCCGAATTGCTACGTGGACCTGCAGCGGTCTTTTGGGGCAACGGGAGTGGCGGAGCGCTGGTGCTTTCCACCTGGCCTGAACCTTTGCAGCCTGGCCTGCATGGTCGTTTGATAACCGGTAGCTATGGCTTGCGTCGCATCGATGGCGAAGCGGTCACGTCCTTAGGCCCTCATGCCCTAGCAATCCATGCATCCCATATAGACCAAGAAGGCTATCGCTTCCACAGCCATACCCGCCTAACCCGCTTAGGACTACAAACGCACTTCTGGCTCGCGCCCAGCAGCTTGCTCCGCTTAAGCGCCGCAGCTTCCTGGCTCGATGCCGAGCATCCAGGGGCTTTGACTGCCGAAGAATTATCCCGTAATCCGCGGCTGGCCAGCGCCCGCAATGTACAAACCCATTCAGGCAAAATAAGTCGCCAGGCACAGCTTGGAGCCGCCTTTATGCAGCGCAGCGAAGCTTATACTGCCAGCTTTTCCACTTTTGGCCTGCTGCGCCAGCTCGACAATCCCCTCCCCTATGCCTACATTCAGCTACAGCGCCAAGCCTTTGGTATGCGTACCACGGTGACACGCACGACGGCATCCTGGCGCCTGAGCACAGGCTTGGACTTTACGCTTCAGGACGACGACCGAAAAAACTTCGCTAACCAAACCGGCCGGCCTGGCCCTACCCCACTCCTCGATCAACAAGAGCGCGTCAGCGAACTGGCCTTGTTTGTGTTGGGTCAACATGAGCTGGCTGCTGCGCTGAACCTAAGTGCAGGCCTCCGCATGAGCTACCTCGACTTTGCCCTTTCTGATTACCTGTTTATTGATGGAGATCAATCCGGGCGCCGCCACTTCCTGACTTGGACTCCTGTAGTCGGTGTGCATTACCGCTTGCGAGCGACGCAGGAGCTCTTTGCCACTTTTGGAACCGCCTTTGAGTCGCCCACAACGACAGAGTTGGTAAATCGGCCCGACGGTCGTAGTGGCTTTAATCCAGAGCTCGAACCACAACAGCTCTACGGCTTTGAGCTGGGCGGACGCCACCATAGCCCCAAGCTTCAGGCAGATTTGACCCTGTTTTACCAATGGGTGCGTGGCCGCCTTTTGCCGTTTCAGCTTGAAGCCAATGGTCGCACTTTTTACCGTAACGCCGGCCGTAGCCGTCAATACGGCCTCGAAGCCTGGCTACAAACCCAACCTTGGCCTACCCTGCAACTGCGGGCTTCGTATACCGGCGGCCGCTTTTGGTTCGAAGACACGGCACTGCGCGGCAAACAACTTCCCGGCATCCCTAATCATCGCGGCACCCTTTCCCTGCGCTATATGCAGGGCTTGCTTTGGATTGAAACGGCAGCAACTGCTATAGGACCTTACTATGCCGACGATGCCAACCGCATCCGCGTAAGCAGCTACGTAACGTTCGACTTTACGCTTGGCGCCTATCGCTCACTTATGCCTGGCTTCCGAGTGCAACCTTTTGTTTCGGTGCAAAACATAGCCAACCGGCGTTATGTGGGCTCGGTGGTGGTCAATGCCGCTGGCGGACGCTACTTCGAACCAGCTGCGGCAAGAAGTCTTCGCTTTGGTCTCACCCTCGGAACGCGCTAAGGCTCATGGGAAGTAAACGTCAAGTTGGCGTACTACCGTTTCGTCAGCACGATGGACAGATCGAAGTACTGCTAATCACCTCGCGGACTGTAGGACGCTGGGTTATTCCTAAGGGCAACATAGGTAAGCGAACAGTCCTGAAGGCTGCACGCAAAGAAGCCTTTGAAGAAGCCGGTGTACGCGGTCGCATCGATCCAGAACCCTTAGGACGCTATCTGCACGGCCGACCAGGTGACCAACGCTGGGTGGAAGTGTACCTTTTGGAGGTTACGGAAGAACTTGCTCAATGGCCAGAACAAGCTGAGCGTCAGCGGCGATGGATGCCATTGGCCGAAGCCCAACAGTGCGTATACGAGGATGGCCTACGCACGTTGTTAGCCCGCTTGCCCGAAGAGCTTGCGCGAAGAGCCTCGGGCCATGCGCTTGGCCCTATGGCCTCACGCACGCTGGTTATCGGCCTATTGCTACTGGCATTGGCGTTGGCATTTGGAGGTAGCTACTACTTAGCGCGTCTTCTCCAAAAACCTGAAGTACGTCAGCGCCTCAAGCAACTGGAGCAGCGGGAACCCACCAAGCACCCTACCTCTTCATTACGTGTTTTATCTTACTCGATTCCCTACCGGTTCACCTAAAACGAATCGACTTACCCTGCACAATGACCCCAACGCACCGCGTTACCATAGCTTACGGCGACGGCATTGGTCCTGAAATCATGCGGGCTACGCTAGCGATACTCGAAGCAGCTGGCGCACCGCTAGAATACGACGTCATTGAAATTGGCGAACAGGTTTATCGGCGTGGCATTACCTCAGGCATTCCAGATGAAGCTTGGGAAGTACTGCGCCGCAACCGTGTCTTTCTCAAAGCGCCGATTACCACCCCCCAAGGCAAAGGCTACAAAAGCCTTAATGTAACCATTCGCAAAGCCTTGGGACTATTTGCCAACATTCGGCCCACCAAGTCGCTGCACCCCTATGTTGAAACGCCCTATCCCAACATTGACCTGGTGATTGTCCGAGAAAACGAAGAAGACCTGTACGCCGCTATTGAACATCGTCAAACCACCGAAGTCGTGCAGGCGCTCAAATTGGTTAGTCGTCCAGGGAGCGAAGGCATTATCCGCTATGCGTTTGAGTATGCGCGCGCCTATGGCCGTCGAAAGGTAACCTGCATGACGAAGGATAATATCTTGAAAATGACTGACGGGCTGTTTCACCGCATTTTTGAGGAGATTGCTGTAGAATATCCGGAGCTTGAAGCAGATCATCGCATTATCGACATCGGTGCAGCGCTGGTAGCTGCCCGTCCGGAGACGCTCGACGTCGTTGTCACGCTCAACCTTTATGGCGACATTTTGTCCGACATTGCCGCGCAGGTGACAGGGTCGGTAGGGTTAGGTGGGTCAGCGAACGTAGGAACCCATGCAGCCATGTTCGAAGCCATTCACGGCTCAGCTCCCGATATTGCGGGGAAAGATCTGGCTAATCCTTCAGGGCTACTCAACGCAGCTGTCATGATGCTGGTGCATTTGGGACTAGCCGAAGTGGCTGCACGCATTGAGAACGCTTGGCTGCGTACGATTGAGGACGGTATCCATACGGCCGACATTTACCGGCCAGGTAAGAGCCGACAAAAAGTGGGCACGCAGGCCTTTGCAGAGGCTGTTATAGCCCGCCTGGGGCAAGAGCCCCAGTATCTTAAGCCAGTGCACTTTCGCAAGCCCGGCGTATCTGTTGCAATCCGCCCAACGCCACGCCAGCCTAAACAGCTTGTAGGCGTCGACGTCTTCCTTGACTGGGATGCTGGAGGCCGCGATCCCCAGATCTTGGGCCGCACGCTTGAGGCACTGGCCGGCGAAGCCTTTCGCCTGCACGTAATCACGAATCGTGGGGTGAAAGTCTATCCTGGTGGCTTGCCTGAAACGTTCTGCACCGACCACTGGCGCTGCCGCTTTCTGGCTACTCAAGAAAGCATCACCCCTTTACAGATTTTGGACTTACTCCGGCGGCTTCACGAAGCAGGCCTAGAGTTTATTAAAACCGAACACCTTTACACGTTCGAGGGACAGCCAGGTTATACTTTAGCCCAGGCGGAATAATAAAATAGTGGGCTACCGCGTTATCTACATGCAACCTGCACGCTAAGGCGCCGTAGACAGCTTGTCCCAAGACGCTTCTCCTCCTTGGCGTTTTGGGGATCTTCCGCACTGCCCCGGTCCTTGTGGCTGGGGTTTTTTATGGCTGTAATGGCTCAATGCGACTCTGCCGTAGCAGCAAGTCCCGGGCTTCTACAGGCCCCAGGTTAAACAGCAGGTCCAGTGCTGCCATGCCTGGAAAAAAGCCTGGAAAGTTTTGGCGGTAGAGGGGCTCCTCGAAGTGAAACGCGTAGACGCACGCACCTGCGTTACGGTCAATTGAAGCAGTAGCCTCAGGCAAAAGCAGCGTATCTGCAGCAAGCAAACGGGCAATAGCTTCTACGGTAGACGGGGGACCAGCCAGTTCAGAAGCGCGTACGATCGGCGTTTGGATTTCAAAAAGTTGCAGCGTTAGCCCAAACGTTGTGGCCGTGAGATCGCCCAAATAGATCCAAGTATGTGAAAAGAGGCGCTCCAGATGAGGCTCATAAAACTCAAAATAAGGGGTTGTGCGATAGTTATAGCAGAAGGCACGCCAGTGGCGGCGTTGCCAGGAGGAGTCCTGCCCTAACAGCGCCCGATAGATGGGCACGCCGTGCTGATGGGCGCGGAGTGGTACCGAAAGCCACTGCCATCCCTGAGGATTCCGCAGCCGTGTACGGTTATGAAACGATTGTCGGCTGTACTGGAACGTGTCGGCCAGCACCACGCGATGGGCGCACAGCGCCAAGGCCACGCGCTCTAAACGCGGGAAATACTCTGGGGGAACAACCGCCAGCATAGTCTCGCAAACCTTTCAAGGTGCGCCGTAATTTAACGCACGTCTTTCCTCAAATCCCGCTCACAACGATGCCGTATGGGTTTCTTACTTGTTTTTCTTAGCGTGCTCCATATCCTGCTTTGGATCGTGCTCTTGGCCAACTGGCATTATCTTCGAAAGCAATCCCGCTCTATTCAAACGGATAGCACCTGGCCCAAGCTATCGGTGCTCATTCCTGCCCGCAACGAAGCAACAAACCTAAACCGCCTCTTACCTACGCTCTTGGGTCAAGATTATCCCAGTTTTGAGGTTATTGTGTACGACGATGCTTCCGAAGACGCTACACCTGTTGTGCTTCGTCGCTACAGTAGTGACCCTCGGCTACGCGTGCTGCGCGGTGAAGGTATGCCGCCAGGCTGGGTAGGCAAGGTGCACGCCCTTTATCAGGCTACGCGTAGAGCACGCGGCACGCTCTATTTGTTTCTCGATGCCGACACTGAGCTGTTGCATCCAAAAGCTTTGCGGAGCCTTGTTGGCCGCTATCAGGCTGCAACGCCCGGCGCAGTCGTAACCGCCCTGCCTCGGCTACGTGGTGGCGGCCAGCTTTTGGTCAGCCTGGTACCCTTAATGATCTTAGCCGGTCTACCCTGGCCGCTGGTGCGTCGGGTACGCCATCCGCTTCTGGCAGCGCTCAACGGTCAATGCTGGCTCATCGATGCTACCACCTACCATCGTCTTGAACCGCATCGCCAACATAAAAACGAAGTGCTCGAAGACGTACAGATCGGCCGCTACCTCAAAAAGCACGGCTTAACTCCGGTAATGCTAGACCTGCGACAGGAAATCGCTGTTTACATGTATCCTCACCTTAAAGCTGCCTGGCAAGGATTTCGCAAAAACGCTTACTTGCTTATGGGCGGTCGTGTACTCCCGTTCATCCTACTCTGGATCGGCTACGGACTAACGTTTGTGTGGGCACCTTTATGGAACTGGGGCTTTTTGCTTTCTATCGCAGGACTCAAGCTTCTCGTAGATCGCCTCATGGGTTATCCTCTTTGGCTCAGCTTGCTATCCCCTGTATCCCATCTGCTAGCCTGGATATTGCAGTTCGACTCAGCCCTCACACATTGGCGTCGGCGTGTAACCTGGAAATCGCGCTTGGTTACGTAATTTTTAAGATCACGTTGAGCTTAAAAACGCATTTGTACATATTTTTACTTAAAGCAATAAAAAGCATTTAGCGATGCGTGCTTCGTTTTTACTTTTAGCATTGTTGATTGCGCTGGCAGCTTTGATTTTTGCTTTGCAAAATCCTGGCTATATAACGGTGCGCCTAGGACCGTACCAGATCGAACATACTACAGCATTAATTATCTTGGTTAGTTTCATTTTAGGGGTGCTGGTTGGTATGTTAGCCATGCTTCCTGGACAGCTAAAGCGCACCCGCGAAATTCGGCAACTTCGCCAGCAGCTCACCAATGCTGGAGTGCAGTCGTCTACTTCGTTTCCTTCTATGCCTGATACGCCACTTGGATGACCCAAGCGCTTTCGCAGTTTCGGCGTATGCTGGCCCGGCGACGGCGCAAAGTCGGCCTGCCGCCAGGCACACTTTTGCCCCCAGAAGTACCACCGACCGAACCCGTTAGCCTATACCTAATTGCCTACGACGCCGAGCAGCTTCTGGAGCGGTCGCTGCAGCCCGATGAACTGGAAAGTATTCTGGCTGATGCCCGTCGTCCAGCCGTAACCTGGATTGACGTAGTCGGTCTGCACGATGTTGAGCTTATCCAGCAGCTTGGTCAGCAGCTTTCTATTCATCCCCTAACGCTTGAAGATATCATCAGCATTGGGCAGCGTCCTAAGTTTGAAGATGGTCAGCACTATCTCTATGTGGTCTGTCACATGCTGACCTTCAATAAGGTCGAAGGGTGGGTCGAAGCCGAGCAAATGAGCCTGATTTTGGCCGAGGGGTTGGTCCTGACGTTTCAAGAGCGTCCTGGAGATATTCTTGATCCTATTCGAGAGCGGTTGCGCCAGCGGGTTGGTCGCCTACGTCAGCGCGATGCCAGCTACCTGGCCTATGCGTTACTCGACGTTATTGTAGATCACTACTTTATAGTACTAGAAGCGATCAGCGAGCGGGCTGAGCAGCTGGAGGCGCGCGTATTAGAAGATCCCGGTTCCCAAGTGCAACAGGAATTGGCTAGCCTACGCCGTGAGCTGATTGCTATGCGCCGAGCAGTATGGCCCCTGCGAGAAATTTTTAGCGAACTGCAACGGCTTGAGTCTCCCTTGCTTTCGCCAGAGACGCGTATGTTTTTGCGGGATACTTATGATCACGTTGTGCAAGTAATCGACATTATCGAGTCGCTGCGCGAGCTACTTGCAGGATTGACCGATGTCTACCTTTCACGGCTTAGCCACCGCATGAACGAGATTATGAAAGTGCTGACCATGGTAGGCACCATTTTTATTCCGCTCACGTTTTTAGCGGGCATCTATGGCATGAATTTCAAGTACATGCCTGAGTTGGAGTGGCGTTATGGTTATCCGGCTGTCTTGTTACTTATGTTAGGTCTGGGCTTGGGGATGTTATACGGATTTTGGCGTCGCGGATGGCTTTAGCGCATTATTTTCCTCGACCGCTTGAAGCAGGGGCTCGCGTTGCTGTTGTAGCGCCGGCCAGTCCGCCACGAGATCTCCAAGCCCTTGAGAAAGGCATTGTGCGGTTGGAGAAGGCTGGGCTTCAGGTTGAGCGTGGACGTACACTTACAGCGCAACACGGCTATCTTGCCGGCAGTGATGCGTTGCGGGCAGAAGAACTTAACCATTACTTGCGTCAGCGGGACATAAGCGCCATTTTCTGTGCTCGCGGTGGCTACGGCTGCCTACGGCTGCTTCCCCTGTTGGATTATGAGGCCGCCGCTCGCATGCCCAAATTAATCATTGGCTACAGTGACATTACCGCACTACACTTAGCCTTACTTGCCCGAGCAGGCGTGCCTGGACTTTCAGGCCCTATGGTGGCCATCGACTGGCCCATACTCGATATAGAAACCGAGACCCGCTTTTGGGAGCTGGCGCGGGGCGCTGCACCAGACCCGCTTCAGCTCGTAGGCCAAGCGACGCTGCAGGTACTACGCCCAGGCAAGGCTGAGGGACCCCTTATAGGGGGAACGCTCTCGGTGCTGGTCCGCCTGCTGGGTACACCATACCTCCCTGAGCTTACCGGCGCCATCCTGTTTTTAGAAGACGTGGGAGAAGCCCCTTACCGCATCGACGGTATGCTGGCACAACTGCGTTTGGCTGGTGTGCTCGACCGCCTGTCCGGTGTCGTACTGGGACAGTTTACAGCATGCTATCCGACCTCAGAATCCCCTTCGCTCACTCTAAATGAGGTACTGGAGGACTACTTTGGTCAGGCGCCCTATCCTGTGGTTTTCGGCTTTCCCTATGGTCACCAGCCCCAAAAAAATACGCTGCCTATAGGTACGCGAGCCCGCTTGCACGCCTACGGGAACGCGGCCATCTTAACCTTATTGGAACCCGTAGTGCGCTGAACCCGTGCGTTTTTACCCAGAGCTTTTCCTGCAAATTTTTCAGCAACGGCACGCCCAAGATTCCTATACTGGGACGGCCATCGCCCTGATGCCATGAAGCCCCAAAGCGAACGCACCCCAATGCGGCTGGCTGTCTTTGCCTCAGGCAGCGGCACAAATTTTCAAGCCATTCTCAATGCCATTGAAGCAGGCATGCTGTCGGCCCAGGTTGTACTATGCGTCAGCGACCGTGCTACGGCCGGGGCGTTGGAGCGTGCCCGCAGCCGGAATATCCCAATAGCCATTCTTCCTCCCAATGAGTTTCCTACCGAAACCGCCTTTGGAGAGGCGCTGCTTGCAGTGCTAAAGCAGCACGCCGTCGACTTCGTTGCACTGGCCGGCTATCTCAAGAAAATTCCAGACAATGTGGTAGCGGCATACCGTAACCGCATCTTAAATGTGCATCCTTCGTTGCTGCCTGCTTTTGGTGGACCGGGCATGTACGGCCGCCGCGTGCACGAAGCCGTTTTAAACTACGGAGTACGCTGGACCGGGGCTACGGTACATCTAGTTGATGAAATGTATGACCATGGGCCGATTGTTTTGCAAGAACCTGTGCCCGTTTATCCAGATGACACCCCTGAGACGCTGGCCGCCCGCGTCCTTAAGGTAGAACATCGCCTCTATCCCGAAGCGCTCCAGCTGTTTGCCGAAGGACGTATCGTGATAGACGGCCGCCACGTACGCATTCTCCCTCCTTTGTCCACAACCCCTTGAAGCTATGCTGCACCAACCCAGAACCCAGGAAGCACCGCCCGATAAGCAAGCTGTTCGACGGGCGCTCCTTTCCGTATTTGACAAAACCGGCCTAGTGGCGTTTGCCCAGCGTTTAGCCAATCTGGGCATTGAGCTGATCTCAACCGGTGGCACAGCCCGCACGCTACGCGAAGCCGGACTACCTGTAGGTGACGTATCGGAGCTGACCGGTTTCCCCGAAATTCTCGACGGGCGCGTCAAAACACTGCATCCAGCCATACATGGTGGCCTTTTGGCGCGCCGCAATGTACCTGAAGACCTCGCTCAACTGGCGCAGCACGGCATTGCGACCATCGACTTGGTTGTGGTCAACCTGTACCCCTTCGAACAGGCAACGCGGCAGGATCCAGAAAACGAAGCGTTGGCCATCGAAAACATCGACATAGGGGGGCCAGCCTTGATTCGCGCAGCAGCTAAGAATTTTTTCTTCACGGCTGTGGTAACCGACCCCGCCGATTATGAGGCCGTAGCCAACGAGCTGGCAGAACACCAAGGGGCCCTTACGTTAAACACACGTCGACGATTGGCGCAGAAGGCTTTTGCCCACACGGCTGCCTACGACCAAGCAATTGCCACCTACTTCGCCCAAAAAACTGCTCAGGAGGAACCTTTGCCAGAACAGCTAACGCTGAGGCTGCCCCGCGCCCTTTCTTTACGCTACGGCGAAAATCCCCATCAGCAGGCCGCTTTTTATGGTAACCCAGAGCGCTTCTTTCGTCAGCTTCATGGCAAAACGCTTTCTTATAACAACTTACTGGACCTTAATGCGGCATTGCGGCTAATTGAAGAATTCCGTGATGCAGAGCCTACCTGCGCTATTCTCAAACATACTAATCCGTGTGGCGTTGCAACGGCAGCCACGCTGGTTGCAGCTTATCAGCGTGCCCTGGCTACTGACCGACGTTCACCGTTCGGCGGTATTGTGGTGGTTAACCGTCCTCTGGATCGAGAAACGGCCGAAGCGATTGACCAACTCTTTACGGAAGTGATTATCGCTCCAGACTTCGACGAAGGAGTTCTTGCTTTCCTCCAGCAAAAGGCCAACCGGCGCATTATCCAACAGCTTCGTCCCGTTTCAGAAACGCTGCAGGTGCGCACGATCGTTGGCGGTTTGCTGGCCCAAACACCTGACAGCGCCCTACCACCGCTGTCTGTACTACGCTCAGCTTGGCGTGTCGTCACCCGTCGCACACCAACCGAAAGCGAATGGCGCGACTTAGACTTTGCCTGGCGGGTGGTCAAGCACGTCAAAAGCAATGCAATCGTATATGCCCGTGATCGGGCTACGCTCGGCATTGGTGCAGGCCAGATGAGCCGGGTCGACGCGGCCGAACTGGCTGTACGCAAAGGTCTACAAGAAGGCCATCACTTTACCGGAAGCGTGGTAGCTTCAGACGCCTTTTTCCCCTTTGCCGACGGCTTACTGGCTGCAGTGGCCCATGGCGCCCGTGCCGTTATCCAGCCCGGAGGCTCCATCCGCGATGAAGAAGTCATCCAGGCTGCTGATGCCCACGAGGTGGCCATGGTCTTTACAGGGATGCGACATTTTGCACACTAATCGGATTTGATTTTTGTAGTTTTCCGGTGCCGATATACTATCTTATGCACCCGGTATAAGCCAAAAGAGGATTTAGTTGTACGCCCTTACTGCCCAGTAACTGGCAAGTAGGGGCTGTTTAAACCAAGAGGACGCGCATGGGGCTGCTCAACTTTTCTACCGACGTCGCTATTGACTTAGGGACGGCTAATACGCTGGTCTACATTAAGGGTCAGGGTATTGTTTTGAATGAACCCAGTATTGTGGCGCTGCATCGCAGCACGCGACGGGTGATTGCGATCGGACGCGAAGCTCTTCAGATGCATGAGCGAACGCATCCGGAAATCGAAACCATTCGCCCGCTCAAAGACGGGGTTATTGCCGATTTTGAGATGGCCGAACAGATGATTCGAGGGTTTATCCGGAAAGTTCAAACGCGCTGGATGCATTCAATTCGTCGCATGGTTGTATGTATTCCCAGTGGCATTACCGAAGTGGAAAAGCGGGCCGTGCGCGATTCGGCAGAGCACGCCGGAGCCAAACGTGTCTACCTCATCAGTGAGCCCATGGCAGCGGCTATTGGTATTGGGCTCAACGTAGAAGAGCCGGTGGGAAACATGGTGGTCGATATTGGCGGCGGCACTACGGAAATTGCGGTCATTGCCCTGTCTGGCATTGTTGTTAACGAATCGATCCGCATTGGCGGCGATGAAATGGACGGCGCCATCATTCAGTACTTCAAACGAAACCACAATTTGCTTATTGGCCAGCGTACCGCCGAACGTATCAAGTGCGAAATTGGCAGCGCAGTCGAACTGGATCCCGAGTTAGAGCTTTCGGTAAAGGGTCGTGATCTGGTCAGTGGCATCCCTAAAATCCGAACCATTTCTTCAGAAGACGTACGCGAAGCCCTACGTGACCCGGTAAGCCAGATTGCAGCAGCCGTTATGCGCTGCCTGGAGCGTACGCCACCCGAACTGGGCGCCGATATTTTAGAACGCGGTATTATGCTTACTGGTGGCGGAGCCCTGCTTAAAGGCCTGGACGTACTGATCCGTAACCGCGTGGAATTGCCTGTGTACGTCGCTGAAGATCCCCTGACAGCTGTTGCACGGGGCACCGGTAAAGTGTTGGAGGATCTGGATCGCTACGAGCGTGTCCTCGTCTAATCCATGGCCCGTCAAAACTGGCTTGTCGATAGCGTATTGCTTCTTGCAGCACTCAGCTGTGCTGCTAGTCTTTTACTATTGCATAACGAACCGATCTTAAGGGGGCTGCGCGCAATAGCTTTAGAGGCCACAGCCCGTGTTGAAGTACGCTTAGCATGGATAGGGCACTACTTTCGCGCTCTGGCGGAAAACGAACGCCTACGCGCTGAAAACATTCGCTTGGCTGGCGAACTGGCCCGCGCCCGTGAAGCGCTGATTACCAACGAGCGCTTAATGCGCATGCTGGCGCTACGTGATAGCCTGCAGACCTTGCCGCTCCGCGCTGCCCGCATCATTACCAAAGACATTACGCGTCAGCAGAACCTACTCACTTTAGATGTAGGCCGCGACGATGGAGTATTGCCTGGCATGGCCGTTGTGGACGACCGTGGCATCATCGGTACCGTTATTCTAGCTACCCGTCATTATGCCCGCGTTTTACCTTACCTAAATACCGACTTTCGCGTAGCTGCCCGCATTGCTGAGCTGGACGCCATGGGCATCGTGCGGTGGGACGGTGAAGACCCTCGTCGTCTGCTAATGGAGTTTGTGAGCCGTACCGAGCCGGTAGAGCCTGGTATGTTGGTGGTCACAGCACCCTACAGCGGCCTTTTCCCAGCTGGATTTTCGATCGGAACCGTAGCCGAAGTAACCCGCCCGACTGGACAGGGCACGTTACGGATCTACCTGGAGCCAGCTTCTCCGCTGGACCATGCAACCTACGTCTTTGTCGTGCTCAAAACACCCGATTCGGAACGTCGCCTGTTAGAAGAGACTGCGCCTTGACCAAGGTCAAACGGCGTCCTGCCATGCGTCGTGCTTTAGGCGTACTTATTGTTCTAACGCTTGGGCTTGCACCTACAGGCTGGGCGCAATCCAGAACGGCCTCCCTGCAGCAGGCCATCGACCGGCTATTAGATAGGCCTGAATACCGCAATGCCCACTGGGGTGTGTTGGTTCTGGATTTGCGCGACAGTACTGTGCTTTATGAACGGCAAAGCCGCAGGAATTTCGTTCCGGCCTCCATAGCCAAACTGTTTGTCACCGCCGCTGCCCTAGAGCAACTCAGCGCAGACTTCCGCTACGTCACCCGCCTATGGGCCGATGGTCCGGTTATCGATGGGGTACTACACAGCAACCTGATCGTGCGCGGTGCAGGGGATCCTGCTATCGGCGGGCGATTTACTGAAGGCGACCGTACGGCACTGTTTCGCACCTGGGCCGACTCCCTGCGACAACACGGCATTCACACGATTACAGGTGATCTTATCGGCGACGACGATTACTTCGACGACACCCCTTTAGGCATAGGCTGGAGCTGGGACGACCTGACCTATTGGTATGCTGCTGAAATCAGTGCCCTTTCGTTCAATGATAATTGCATTGATATCACCCTGGAAGGCACTCAAGCTGGTCGACCAGCCCGCCTTCACTGGGAGCCTTTACGTACCACCTATGTGCAGCTTATTAATCAAACCCGCACGATAGCGGCCAACCGCCCCCTTCGCGAACGCTACGAACGCAAGCCCGGCACCAATACGATTCTACTACGCAGCCAAGTGCCAGAAGGACGTATAGAAACCAAATCCTTAACCATATCCAACCCTACACGCTACTTCGTACACGTTCTTCGGGAGGTACTGGTACGCGAGGGCATTGCTGTGCAGGGTCAACCTGTCGATGTGGACGATCTACCTGAAAAACCCGACTACAGCCGACCCAATTTTTGGATCGTAGCAACCTACATCTCGCCACCGCTGCGCGAGATCATCCGCATCGTCAACCAGCGCAGCCAGAACCTCTATGCAGAGATGGTATTACGCACGCTGGGGGCCGAACGCCCGGTTGCCGATACGACATATGCACCAGGATCTGCTGCCATGGGTTTAGCCGCAGCAGCTCGTACCTGGCTAAACGCTGGAATCGACACTAGCCAGATCCGAATGGTCGACGGCTCTGGCCTTTCGCCACTAAACCTCCTCTCTCCCGAGGCCACGGTACGCCTACTGGCCTATATGGCCATGCACCCGCAGCGCGACGTGTGGGAGGCTTTTTATGCATCCCTGCCCACAGGCGGTCAGACCGGAACCACCTTGCAATATCGCTTGCGCCAGGGCATGGCCCAGGGAAATGTACGCGCCAAAACCGGTACGCTAAGCAACGCCAGTTCACTGGCAGGCTATGTTCGCGCTGCCGATGGGCGCCTGTTGGCTTTTGCCTTGTTTTGCAATCACTACACCGTTTCTACTGCCCGCGTGCGCGCCACACAAGATGCCATCATCGAACGCCTGGCGCGCTATCAGCCCTAAGGATGGGATCAACCCCTCTGCCGAAGCCGTTCATGGTGCGTATTTTGTGACCCTCTGTCGACCAAGCATAAACATGCCTACGCAGGAAACGCTACATGGCACCACAGTGCTGGGCGTTCGGCATCAGGGAAAAGTGGCCCTAGGCGCAGATGGCCAAGCTACTTTAGGGACTACGGTCATGAAGCGGCGTGCGCAAAAGGTCCGCTCCCTGTACAACGGCAAGATTCTGGCTGGCTTTGCTGGATCAACGGCCGATGCATTGACCCTGTTTGAGCGCTTTGAAAGCAAGCTCCAGCAACATGGGGGCAATCTAATCCGCGCAGCTGTTGAGCTGGCTAAAGACTGGCGCACCGACCGCTACCTACGACGCCTGGATGCCCTGCTGGCTGTGGCTTCACCGGAACGACTCTTGCTTATCAGCGGCAATGGGGATCTCATTGAACCGGACGATGACATTGTCGCTATCGGCTCTGGCGGACCGTTCGCCTTGGCAGCTGCCCGTGCCCTCTGTAGACATCGCCCCGATATGTCTGCCCGAGCCATCGTTCAAGAGGCCCTTTCCATTGCCGCCGACATTTGCATCTACACCAACCATGAGCTAACAATCCTTGAAATTGAAGCTTCCTAAAACGTCTGGCGTTGTTGAATTAAGGCTTTCAAGAATCGAAAACAACTTTTGGGCTATGCCGCATCGCTTGCGTTCTCCTAAATCCCCTGTTCGTCCTGCTGCCTTGTTTGTAGACTATGAGGAGCTGTATGAGCTCGCAGCCCAAAACATAAGCGCTGACACGCCCGCCGACCAGTATCTTTCGGACTTACTCTATAACTTACGGCGCTATCTTTTAAGACGCCGGCGGTGGCGTGTGGTATATGCCCGCGTCTATGGAGATTTTGAGGCGTTGCCTGAAGGTTTATTCATTCAGCGCTCGCTAGCTGAACAAGGTTTGGTGCCCTGCTTTACGCCTCGGCTTGACCGCTTGAGCACTAAACTGCAATTGTGTGTCGACGCCCTGAGCACACTCAACAGCCACCCCGAAATCCAAGCTTTCATTGTAGTAAGCGGCCGCACCGCGTATTTACCCCTCCTGGAGCATCTCCGGACGCGTGGGCGCCAGGTGGCCCTTTTACAACTGCTTTCGCCCGAGGATCAGGTGCAGGAGCGACTGGGCGAACGGGCTTTGCTGGACCCTCACATGCTGATGGACCATATAAGCAACCGACGCTTACTGCCCCGCCTAAAGGAAGGCTCCGAAGGCCAGGCAGCCGCAACACCCACCTTCCATTCGCTGGCCGACGATCCAATAGCCCTCCAGACACTGGCCCTTATCGAAGAACATTTTGGCCGCTATGATGCAGTCTACCTTACGCCGCTACTCCGTAAAATGTCGGAAACCTTTGCTCCCGACATCGATCCTAAAGAAGTAATCAATCGCTTAGAAGTTGCCGGCGCTGTCCACTTGGAACGGCGAAGAGGCTTCCCGTATGACTATACCGTGCTTATTGTAGAAGCAGCGCATCCAGATGTACAGCGTATCCGTAATGAAGCCTCCGCTAACGTAACACACGCGGAAACGTTAAATACGCAAACCTCTTCAATATCTTGAGCTAGCGGCCACAAATAGCGGCCTGGAGGAAATTCCTATGGAGCGTGAGCTGGGCATAAAGCGAGAACTAACGCCTCAGGAGATTGTCGCTGAGCTAGACAAGTACATCATCGGCCAAGAAGAAGCCAAACGTTGCGTAGCTATTGCGCTGCGCAACCGCTGGCGCCGACTCAATGCCCCGCCAGAAATGCGGGACGAGATCATACCGAACAATATCCTTATGATCGGTCCTACCGGCGTGGGCAAAACAGAAATTGCGCGGCGTTTAGCCAAGCTGGCAGGTGCTCCATTTATTAAAGTAGAGGCGACAAAATTTACGGAAGTAGGCTATGTAGGCCGTGATGTGGACAGCATGATCCGAGACTTGGTCGACATCGCGGTTAACATGGTACGTGAAGAGCACGAACAGCGCGTACGCGACCGTGCCCGCGAACTGGCCGAAGAGCGTATTCTTGACCTCTTGGTCCCGCCAGCGCAACCAGCGTCCCGAAAGGAGGTCGTAGCAGGACCCGGCTTCTTCCTGCAGTCTGCCCCACCGGCAAATGCCGACAGTGCCGCCGAAGCCGAAGCCCGCGAACGTACGCGGCAACGTTTTCGAGAAAAGCTACGAGCCGGGGAGTTGGATGACCGGGAAATCGAAATCGAAGTAGCGACTGATACCGTCCCGATGGTACAAGTTTTTGGTCCCCTAGGCATCGAAGAAATGGGGCTAAACCTGCAGGAACTGTTTGGTAACCTGGCAGGCCAGCGGCGTAAAAAACGGCGTGTAACGGTGGCAGAAGCCCGGGAGCTGCTGACGCAGGAGGAAGCCCAAAAGTTGATCGATATGGACAAGGTCACCCGGGAAGCCTTGCAGCGCGTTGAACAGTCCGGTATTGTCTTTATCGACGAGATCGACAAGGTTGCTGCACGCGACGGCACACGGGGCGGTCCAGACGTCTCGCGCGAAGGGGTGCAACGCGACCTGTTGCCGATTGTGGAAGGCTGCAGCGTAATGACCAAGTACGGTATGGTCCGTACGGACCATATCCTTTTCATTGCCAGCGGCGCTTTTCACGTGGCCAAACCTAGCGACCTGATTCCCGAGTTGCAGGGCCGCTTTCCTATCCGCGTTGAGCTCAAAAGTCTGACTGAAGAAGATTTTTACAAGATTCTAACGCAACCCAAAAACGCTTTGCTCAAGCAATACCAGGCCTTGCTGCAAGCCGAGGGGGTGGAACTGGAGTTTACGGACGCCGCAGTGCGTAAAATTGCCGAAATTGCTGCTCGCGTCAACGAAGAGGTTGAAAATATCGGTGCCCGACGACTGCACACCGTGTTGACGACACTGCTTGAGGAAATCTTATTTAACGTGCCGGATCGGATACCCGAAGGCGGTAAAATCGTGGTCGATGCCGAAATGGTCGAAAAACGGCTTTCGGGTATTGTGCAAAATCGTGACCTGAGCCAATATATCCTGTAAGCGGCATTGCTTTGAAAGGACAGGCGGTCATTGGCACTTTGGACGATCCAGTCTTTCGGCAGCGTTGGGAAACGCTGGAGCTCCTCTATCCCTCACCCTTTGTCGATGCTTCGGTGTTGACAGTACTGGCGCGACACTTTGGACGCACCGTTGAAGTGATTTTGCCGGAACCCGGTAGGCATGCCCTGGCAGCAGCGCTTTTAGTCCAGCGCCAAGGGCCTTGGCGAGTGGCTACGCATCTATCTTTGCTGCCTCACACGGCCCTACGCCTTTCTCCAGCGACGACGCCCAATGCGGAGCACCTTGAGACCCTGCTACCGCTGCTGGAACATCGCTATGCCCGCATCGACCTTCATCTGCCTCCAGGATGGCTCGACGTACGTCCTGCGTTATGGCGCGGTTGGCACGCGCGACCACTTTACACCTACCAGCTTTCGCTGACCCATAGCGGGCCTGAGCACTGGTCCGAAAACCCTCGTCGCCTTTTCCGAAAGGCCTGTTCTCGGTATCACGTTGTTGAAGATCCTCGACTGGCGCCGGCCTTAGCTCAGCTTGTGGCCTTGGGCTACGCAAGGCATCGCCGACGCCCGCCGCTTCCACAAGCGCAACTGACCACTTTGCTGCAAGAACTCCTCCCCTCTGGCCTGTTACGCCTTTTCGGCGCAATCAACGATCAAGCTCACCCAGAAGCTGTCGTGGCCCTTCTGGTCCATCCGCCTTACGCCTGGTACTGGTTGGCCGGCAGCAAGCCTGGACCAGCCATGACCGTATTGCTAGGTGAACTGTGGCAGCGCCTCCATAGAGAAGGATTTCGGCAGTTTGACTTTGTAGGCGCCAACACACCCTCTATTGCGGAATTTAAGCGACGCTTTAAGCCTGCGTTGCAGTTGTATTTTCGATTGGAATACAATCAATCAGGCTTGCATGCCCTGTTACGTCGTCTGTCCGGGCTTCACTAACTGCTTATGGCTGCTTTTGATGCCAATCCTACACCGAGAACTGCCCATTCACTCCGAGGTCCGGTACTGACGCTCCTTTCAGGCTCTTCATTTGCCCTGCTCCTTTCCTACCTAAGCCAACCCCTCCTAACGCGCCTCTACACGCCCGAAGCGTTTGGGGTAATGGATGCGTTTGTCGCCCTATCCAGCGTGCTATTTGTCGCAAGCACCCTACGCTATGAAGACGCACTGCTTTTGCCAAAAGAGGAAGCCGAAGCCCGTGGTTTGCTGCGGCTCTGCCTTCTGATACTGCTGGGCATGGGGGTAGCTTGGTGGGCTTTTAGCTTTTGGGGAGCAGCGCTGATCCGGCATCTAGGCGGCGACACCCTCCTGCCTTGGATGTTTTGGCTCACCCCAACCCTCTGGCTAATGGGGAGTGGTCGATTGGCGGAGCTGTGGCTAATGCGCCGTGAGCACTTTCGCACCCTTTCGGCTGGCATAGCGTTACGTACGCTCAGCACTACGGCCGTACGTTTGGCTGCGGGCATCCTGCCTATTCAAAGCGGCGCTGGGGGATTGATTGGAGGTTTCTTGGCTGGACACCTGAGCGTCCTGCTGTTTTACGGTTGGCGTCTGCACCGTCACGGTACCCGTACCGCAGCTGAAACGCCTCCACTCCGTTCGCTTATCCGTCGGTATCAGCGCTTTCCATTGTTTACGCTACCGGCTGCCTTGCTTAATGCGCTCAGCATGCGCCTGCCATTTTTGCTGCTACTCACTTTTTTCGATGCATACGTACTGGGTCTTTTCGGACGCGCCTTCATGGTACTCAGCGTTCCACTTAACCTGCTCAGTGGAGCAACAGGGCAGGTCTTCTTTGCTCGGGCTGCTGAGCTACGCCGCCAAGAGCAGAGCCTGGCTCCCCTAACAGCGCGTGTGGTTAGGCCTCTGTTGCAATTAGGACTGTATCCTACATTGCTGCTTATCGTACTGGGGCCTGAACTCTTTGCTTTTGTATTTGGAGAACCTTGGCGTCAGGCTGGGCTTTATGCCAGATGGATTGCCCCCTGGATTTTGCTGGCCGGGATCGCCTCACCGATGAGCCGGCTATTTGATGTGTTGGAACGCCAGCGGGCCGAGTTGGCCGCAAGCCTGCTTTTATTTGTACTGCAAACGCTGGCCCTCATTGTGGGAGGCTTGCAGGGTAATCCGGCCATCACCTTGCAGTTGCTAGGATTGACCGGTTTAGGTGGGCGCGCGTTCCAGCTGGGCTTACTTTTTCGCCTGGCTCGGCTTCCAATCAGGGCTGCCCTGGTTCCCTTGGGACGCTACGGGCTTTGCAGCCTGCCCCTTGTCTTGGCCCTATACTATGTTGCCGACATTGTTGCGCCAACCTGGCTTTTTGGGCTTGTCGTACTGAGCTTTTCGCTTTACCTCGCGCTAAGCATGGCCCTAGACCGCTATCGGCCGCAGCCGGTTTAGCGTGGTGGCCGATCGCCTTTCCGGGCTGAGCAGGCCCGTTGCGTTGGTTTACCCGCTTGCAACTGTTCCAGCTTTAGCAGCAACTGCACCTGATTTCGGGGTGCACCACAGGCTATAGCCCAGTCGGTCAGTACTTGCAGCGTGCGGCGACGATAGGTTCGAGGCCAGTGCGGCATATGGTTTTCTATCAGGCGCTGAACCAATGCAAGTCCGCCCTCTGCAGCATACCATGCGCGACCGGCATGCATTAAGCGCTGCAACTCGTACGCCGTAGCTTCAGGACAAAGCCGAGCCAACCAGTAGCCCTCGGCGTCTTCCTGTTGAGCCTGCGCAGCAAAAGCAGCCCATAGCAAGGCTAAACCTTCTTGTATGCTCCATTGCACCTTAGGTGCACAACCAGGCATTTTGCTTTAATTGGTAGGAAACTCTTTCGACTTTTGGGCTGTATCGGCCAACACGTACATTTTTCAACCCCCAAACCCTATGACTACAATACAAACACTGCTGGCTACGCTGCGACGCTTTCAGGCATACCCCCAAGGCTTTCGTTGGGAAGAGGTGGTGCTTAAAGAATACAAACCGGAAGGCACCCACTTTCGCGATATCACCCGACAGGTGCTTTTTGGTCCAGAAACGGGTTTACCAGCTGAATTGCGTTACTTTGAGGTTGCACCCGGCGGGTACTCTACGTTTGAGCGCCACGAACACGTTCACGCCGTCCTCATTTTGCAAGGACGCGGCCGGGCTATTGTAGGCGAACAAGTCTTTGAGGTAGCACCGTTTGATTTGGTTTACGTACCGCCCCAAACGTGGCATCAGTTTCAAGCTGCTGAGGATGCTCCTTTGGGCTTTTTGTGCTTGGTCGCTGCAGATCGGGATCGCCCCACACGCCCCTCTGCTGAAGAAGTCTCTGAACTCCGTCAACACCCGGTTATTGGGGCCCACGTGCGCCTATAAGAACTACCACGTGAGAATTACTTGATCAGCGGTAATGAAGGCCCCCTCAAACCGCTGTGCCGCTAAGCGCAGTAAGCGTTGCGCTTCGGCACGGGTTCGAAAATTTCCTACCCGAATACGGTAGTAAGGAGGCTTGTAGACAATATAGATGGGCGGCGGATTGGCCGTAGCCCCTGCAATACTAGCCAGTTGTCCCGAAGCTACCAGCTGCTGCCACCAGCTCAGCACTTCTTCATAGAGCCGATCGGCTTCTATCTTGTCTTCGGTAAGGGCAACTTGCACGCGGTACCCTTCAACCACCCGAGGACTTGTGGTCTCTAACTTTCCTGACCATAAGGCCTCAGGGACGTCGTGTACAACCTGCGGGGCCGAAGGAAGCGGATCCGTATAAGTAGACGGATCAAATTCCTCAAATGCTGCTAAGGAAAGCTCTTCTTCTGCAGGCCTGGATTCCCCTCCCTCGGTTTTAGGGCGCAGCGCAGCACATCCAACCAAGCACATCAGACTTAAGCTCACAACCAGGCGGTAGCAGGTCATGATAGCCCATTTATGCGTTCTCGGATGTATCGTGTAAGCGTTGTCCAGCCGCAGAGTTTCCGTTTTGTTCAAATGGGGGTACCGCCATTAATACCGTCAGCGTACCGGAAGGCAGTTCAAGCTTTGCGCCCGGCGCATAAACCGTTTGCACCAGCTCCCGACGAAAGGCCTCTACCACTTCCCAATGATGAGGTCTGCCGCAAGCACAAACCGAAGGCAACGAGACCGGCAAGATGCGATCACCATTGTTAAACAAGATAAGAAAAGTATCATCGCGAAACGGGCGTCCGTGATCATCGGTACCTTGGATAGCTTCACCATGGAGCAATAGGCCAAAAGCCGTAAGCTCAGGATTGACCCAGTCCTCATGTTTCATGGGGCGTCCTTCGGGATGCCACCAGACCGCATCGGGCGCTTCTCCACCATTGGGTAGGCCTGTCAAAAAATGCCTTCGGCGAAAGCTGCGATGCTGCTTGCGAAACCAGATGACCTGACGAACAAACGCTAAAAACTGCTGTTTGCGCGTGTCCAGCTGCCAGTTGTACCAGCTAATCTCATTATCTTGGCAATAGGCGTTGTTGTTGCCGTGCTGCGAACGTGAAAGCTCGTCGCCTCCTAAAAGCATTGGAACGCCCTGGGACAGAAAGAGCGTACTGATCAAGCTGCGCTTTCGGGCCTCTCGGCAAGCCAGAATTGCGGGATCTTGCGTTGGGCCTTCTACACCGCAATTGTTACTATAATTGGCGTCCATGCCGTCTCGGTTACCCTCTAAATTGACCTCGTTATGCTTTTTTTCATAGCTGACTAGGTCTTCAAGGGTAAAGCCGTCGTGTGCGGTAACAAAGTTGATCGAGGCGAAAGGCCGACGCCCGCTTCGCTCATAAAGGTCGCTGGAGCCTGCAAAACGGGTGGCAAATTCCCCATTGAGTCCACGTTCTCCACGCCAAAAGCGGCGTACAGCATCTCGGTAGCGGCCATTCCATTCGGTCCACTGCCAAGGGAAATGCCCTACTTGATAGCCCCCTGGTCCCACATCCCAAGGCTCGGCAATCAGTTTTACTTGACTTAGTACGGGATCTTGCTGAATTACTTGAAAGAAGGTCGAAAGCATGTCGACGTCGTAGAGCTCACGTGCTAAGGCAGCTGCCAGATCAAAGCGAAAGCCATCGACGTGCATTTCGGTTACCCAATAGCGCAGACTATCCATAATGAGCTGGATAACATACGGATTGCCTACGTCGAGGGTGTTGCCGGTGCCGGTGTAATCGACCAAAAAGCGCGGGTTGTCGGGATTCGCTTTGTAGTAAGCTCGGTTGTCGATGCCTCGGAACGAGAGCGTAGGCCCTAGCACACCGCCTTCACCCGTATGGTTGTAGACCACATCAACGATGACCTCGAAGCCGGCGGCGTGGAGTCCCCGCACCATCATCTTGAATTCCCGAACAGCTGAAATCGGCCCATTTGTGGCATACTCCGGCTCTGGCGCAAAGTAACACAGCGGATTATAGCCCCAATAGTTACGTAAACCCCGCTCGACCAAGTGGCGGTCGTGCACCTTGGCGTGCACAGGCAAAAGCTGAATGGTTGTGATGCCCAGACGCTTCAAATGCTCCAGCACCGGTTCGCAGGTTAGCCCAAGGTAGGTGCCCCGAAGCGGTTCAGGAACCTCCGGATGCAGCTTGGTTAGCCCTTTAACGTGGGTCTCATAGATGATGGTGTCTTCCCAGGGAATACGGGGTGGACGGTCGTCTCCCCATTCAAAGCAAGGTTCAATCACAGCACCTAAAGGCGCGTAGGGGGCACTATCTTCCTCCGAAAAGGAGAGATCACCAGCAGGATCCCCTACTTTGTAGCCAAACAAACTGTCGTGCCAGCGCAGCGGCCGACCAATTGCTTTGGCGTAAGGATCGAGCAAAACCTTGTTTGGATTAAAACGATGGCCTTTTTCAGGCTCGTAAGGACCATAGACGCGATAGCCGTAAAGCTGTCCGGGCCGAAGGCCCGGAAGATACCCATGCCAGATTGGACCTGTCCGTTCAGTCAGCTCCACAACCCGCGAGGGGGCAGGATCGCCTGGATCATCAAAAAGCACTAGTTCTACGGCCTCGGCATGCTGACTGTAGAGAGCAAAATTGACTCCCATGCCATCCCAGGTCGCCCCTAAAGGATAAGGTCGACCAGGCCAGTAACCCGAAACCGTCGACACAACCGAATGGGTTGTCTGTGCCATGAGAATTACGCGATACTCTTACCGTGAAAGTAGCAAATGCCGCACCTTAACCAGAACGTCGAATACTTTTTACGCAAGCGTACGTACGCCTCAGATGCACCATGAGCACGTTTGCTGCTTTGCAGATTGCGCCTTTGGGCGCTACAGGATGCGCTTCCAGAACGCTGGATCATGGACTTTTCGCATGTCTTATTAGCAAATCCAAACTGCCCCACAGGGCTTTTTTGTATTTTAAGTGGCATTATTTGGATACAAGCCGCCTCAAAATAGGGGCTTTACCCCACGGGCAAAATAGACCTGAACAGCTCCATCAAAAATGCAAAATATGAGCTGGTTAACCGAAGAAGACATTTGGCGTTGGGAAAGCGGAACGTTTTTCGATAGCTATCGCAAGTTAGGTGCTCACCCCGACGAAGAAGGTACGTGGTTCTGTGTATGGGCACCGCATGCCGATGCAGTATCGGTGCTGGGTGCTTTTAACAACTGGAATCCAGAAGCTAGCCCGCTGGAGCGCTATGGAGGTGGGCTTTGGGCCGGCTATGTGCCCGGGGCACGCCCCGGCCACACTTACAAATACCGGATTCGTCACGGTTTTTATCAGGCCGACAAAACCGATCCCTATGCCTTCGCTATGGAGCCCCCAACGGGCAGTCCCATCGAAGGCTTGGCTTCGATCATCACACGCTTAGACTACAACTGGCATGATGAGGCCTGGATGCGTCAACGGAAAGGACCAGCTAATCTCTATGGACCGGTTTCAATCTACGAAGTCCACTTAGGCTCCTGGCGGCACAAACGCCCTGGCGAATCTTTTTCCTATCGCGAAATTGCCGAGCCTTTGGCCGACTATGTCGAGGAGATGGGCTTCACGCACGTGGAGCTCATGCCCGTCATGGAACATCCTTATTACGGCTCCTGGGGCTACCAGGTCGTAGGCTACTACGCCCCTACGTTTCGCTACGGTAAGCCCCAAGACCTGATGTACCTGATCGATTACCTGCATCAGCGCGGCATCGGCGTCATTCTCGACTGGGTACCCAGCCACTTTGCGGCAGACCCACAAGGACTGGTTTTCTTTGACGGCTCCACGCTCTTTGAATACGACGACCCTAAAATGCGCTACCACCCAGACTGGGGGACCTATGTGTTTGACTACAATAAACCCGGGGTACGCAACTTTCTAATCTCCAATGCCCTTTTTTGGCTTGAATATTACCATGCCGATGGCCTTCGGGTAGATGCGGTCGCCTCGATGCTCTATCGCGATTATTCCCGTAAAGAATGGACGCCCAATATCTTCGGAGGACGTGAAAACCTGGAAGCCATCGATTTCCTCAAAAAACTAAATGAAACGGTCTATCTACACTTCCCTGAAGCGATGACCATTGCCGAAGAATCGACAGCGTGGCCAGGTGTTTCGGCCCCTACGTACAACCACGGGCTGGGCTTCCTCTACAAATGGAACATGGGCTGGATGCACGATACGCTAAGCTACATGCGCCGCGACCCTGTCCACCGCAAATACCACCACGATGAACTGACATTTTCTTTGGTATATGCCTTTTCAGAGCACTACATCTTACCCCTATCCCACGACGAAGTCGTACACGGTAAGGGTTCGCTCTGGGGTAAAATGCCTGGGGACGACTGGCAAAAAGCAGCCAACCTGCGCCTGCTCTACGGCCACATGTGGGGCCACCCGGGGAAAAAGCTGCTCTTTATGGGAGGCGAATTTGGTCAGTACCATGAGTGGAACCACGACGTGCAAATCGAATGGCATTTACTGGACAAACCTTTTCAGCGTGGCATTCAGGCGTGGGTACGTGACCTCAATCACCTCTACCGCATCCATCCAGCACTTTGGCACGACGGCCCCGAAGGCTTTGAATGGATTGACTTTAGCGATCGAGACCAGAGCATCATTTGCTATTTGCGTAAGAATGCGGGGCGAATGCTGCTTTTTGTGCTGAACTTTACGCCCGTGCCGCGCATGCACTACCGTGTCGGTGTACCTCTGGGTGGCCCTTGGCGTGAGGTGCTCAACAGCGACGCCGTGGCTTACGGAGGCAGTGGCCTGGGTAATCTGGGACGCGTCGAAGCCATTCCAGAGGCTTGGCACGGCCGCCCTTTCCATCTTAGCTTAACACTCCCTCCCTTAGCTGCAATCGTTCTTGAACCTGAATCAATGTAAGCAAATCTTTGCTTTCTTTTTCTTTACAGCCTTTTCCCTGAAGCCTAAGCGGGTTAGGCCGTATTTTGAGGCCGCTTGTTTTGGTTTTTAGGGCAAAAGGACTATGCGCGCGTTGCCTCGCTCAAGTGGAATTCTCTTGCATCCAACTTCGCTTCCAGGCCCTTATGGCATTGGGGACTTAGGACCGGCTGCCTATCGTTTTGTCGACTTTCTGGCAGAAGCTGGTCAGCGCCTCTGGCAAATGCTTCCCTTAGTCCCTGTAGGGTTGGGCTTTTCTCCGTATGCTAGCCCATCGACCTTTGCTGGAAATCCCTTGCTCATTAGTCCAGACCGACTGATAGAACAGGGGCTGTTAACTGCTAAAGACGTCGCACATCAACCTAATTTCCCTGCCGAACGTGTCGACTACGACTGGGCGATTACCTACAAGCATCACCTGCTTGAGAAAGCCTACGCAACGTTCGAGGCCCATCCGGATCGGATTGACGAAGCCGACTTCTGGATCTTTTGTGAGCGGCAAGCCTTTTGGCTCGACGATTATGCCCTTTTTATGGCGCTTAAAGAAGCGCACGGCGGCGCAGTATGGACGGAGTGGCCAGCCGAATTAGCCCGCCGTGATCCTGGTGCCTTGTACCATGCCCGCCAGCGCTTGGCACGTGCCTTCCGCAAACACCAGTTCTGGCAGTACCTCTTCCACAAGCAGTGGATGGAACTGCGTGCTTACTGTCACCGCAAAGGCATCAGGCTCATGGGCGATATCCCCATCTACGTAGCCCACGATAGCGCCGATGTATGGGCCAACCCTCATCTTTTCCATTTAGACGAAAAGGGTCGTCCCACGGTGGTGGCCGGAGTACCTCCTGATTACTTCAGTGAAACCGGCCAACGCTGGGGTAACCCGCTATACCGCTGGGAAGTCTCACGCCACACAGGTCACCATTGGTGGACCCAACGCTTTGCCGTACTCTTGGAACGCGTCGACTTAATTCGTCTGGATCACTTCCGAGGGTTTGCAGCATACTGGGAAATTCCGGCCAGCGAGCCAACAGCAGTCAACGGCCGTTGGGTGGCCGGTCCCGGTGCCGAGTTCTTCGAAACCATTCAGCAAAAGCTCGGTCCGCTACCTCTGGTAGCAGAAAACCTCGGCGTGATTACACCTGATGTTACCGAACTCATGGAGCGTTTTGGTTTTCCGGGTATGGCCGTCCTGCAGTTCGCCTTTGATGAAGATGCGACTTCTACTTTTCTGCCTCATAACTATACCCGTAACCTGGTAGCCTATACCGGCACCCACGATAACGACACCATTGTAGGCTGGTGGCGTGGTGAAAGCAAAAACACCTTACCCCCCGAAGTCATTGCCCGTGCCAAAGCGTACGCCCGGGCTTACTTAGACCTGGACCGTAAGCGCGAGCGTGAGATCCACTGGACGTGCATTCGGGTGCTCCTGGCTTCGGTAGCCGACCTGGTCGTCTTCCCCCTACAAGACGTACTCGGCCTGGGTAGCGAAGCCCGTATGAACACGCCGGGGACTACCGGACCGCACAACTGGTCCTGGCGCGTAAGGGAAGAGCAACTTCGCCCTGAGCTGGCCGAGCGACTGCGCACGCTTACCGAAATCTACGGGCGCCTGCTTCCTGAAGCCTAAATAAAGCCTCAGTCACGCCGCCACCGCACCCGAATGACGCGATCCCCATCGGCATAGCTATAATTCAGCTCGCCTTGATAGGCCCGGGCCAGGGCTTCACCAATACGACGGGCCAAATGCACCCCTGTAGTTGTAATCCGGCAATAGCCATCCTGGACGTCCAGTTCCATGAAGCGCTCGAGCGGACGTACCTGTTTTTCTTGCGCTTCTAAGTTGCGTACCAAGTTTAGAATCTCTGCCTGATGTAAGCGCCAAAACGCCCCACCCAGCTCTACATAGCCGGCCGGATAGCCATCTGCTGTACGCCGGCAAGCTGGACATCGCACTTCACGCACCACCTCCGTAACCTGCGCCCACGTCCACCGCCCTCCCGTAAATACTGCACCACAGTCCGTGCATCGCGTAGGCTCAGGCCACTTTTGATGCTCCCAATAAGCATCCCGGTGCTGCTTTAGGATTCGATCTTTGCGACCATGGCTGCTCCGAAACATATGCACCCTCCGCTTGCGTGATAATGAACTACAGGATAAGTACATCCTGTTAAGATTAAGTTAAGCAAACAGCATTGAACGTCAAGCCCCCGGTGCAAATTCTGTATCCGGAACGGCGACAAACGTCCCATTCGCTTCAAGCTCGAGATATTCGCCCGTAGTGCGGTCAACAGCGCCCATGTGCAGGCGAAACGTCCCTTTGACCTGGTCAGCATCCACAGCCTCAAAGACGAGCTGTCCTGTTTCCGAAAGAAACGTATAAGGTGGCCAAGCCAGATAGGCAATCACCCAGGGATGCTCTACAGGGCCTGAAGCCAAGCGGCGCACCGCTTCCAAAGTATCAGCGCCGTGACGCCCAATCTCCAGCGATAGCCCACGGGTAGCATCCGAAGCGTCGATTAAGTCTAATCCAACGAGTTCGCCTTGCGCATTCAGACGAAAACGTGCATTGCCCACCAGGGTATCCTCCACTGCACCGTGCAACACAACTTGAAAATGTCCTGTCCCCACAGGTCTTACCTTGAACGTAGCGGGCACAGAGCACCCGCCATGACAGCCCATTCCCAAAAGGATCAGTACAAATACCAATTGCTGCCTGCGTTGACGCATACCTTTAGTAAGATGGCTTGCAAGGTCGTTTCTTGGTAATTTACAGATACAGTAACGATAAAGCGGCTGTTTGATTATGAATGCGGTCGTTGCCTTAGAATCAACGGTAATTGCCCATGGCCTACCGGCGCCCTACAACTTAGATGTAGCCCGTCGCATTGAAGCCGCCATTCGCGCCGAAGGTGCCAGACCTTGCACCATTGCTATCCTTAAAGGCCGCGTGCGGCTCGGACTTGCACCAGACGAGTTGCGCTACCTGGCCACAGCCAAGGGCATTCGCAAAGTCAGCTTACGCGATCTACCCGTTGCTGTTGCACAAAAACTTGATGGGGCCACCACGGTTGCTGCCACCCTGCATCTGGCCTGGCGAGCTGGCATTCCGGTTATGGCCACCGGAGGCATCGGGGGCGTGCACCGTCGAGCAGACGGCCACCCTTCGATAGACATGAGCGCCGACTTGGAAGCACTGGCCCGCATTCCAGCCCTGGTGGTGTGTTCAGGTCCTAAGACCATACTCGATCTCAAAGCCACACGCGAACAGCTCGAAACGCGAGGCATCACGGTGGTAGGCTATCGTACCGATGAAATGCCCGCATTTTACACCGCCACAAGCGGCTTGCCGGTTGACGCGCGCTGCGACACGCCGGAAGCTGTTGTAGCCCTCTACCAGGCACGCCTCCGTCTGGGCTTACCAGGGTCTATCCTGGTCACTGTCCCACCACCCGATCGCGCGGCCCTCCCTAACGCTGTGCTGATGCCGATTATTGAACACGCCTTACAAGAAGCCGAGCAACAGGGGATTGACGCCGAAGCACTTACCCCTTTTCTGCTAGCCCGTTTGCGTGAGCGCCTGGGCACCCGCGTCCTACAGGCAAACCTTGCACTGTTGGAGCAGAACGCAATCGTTGCGGCTCGGATTGCCCGCGCTTTAGCTATGACTGCTTTGCCCCTTTCAATCCCTGCAGGCTACGCAGCGACAACAGGTTGACGTCGTAAGAGCGGACGCGGCCGTTTTTTTCTCGATGCCGCTTTTGGGCTAAGCGAATCAGTTCATCCATCAATGCATCAAAGGGCAAACCTGCGGGTTCCCACAGGTAAAATGAAAACGAGCCTGGGATGGTATTAATCTCGTTAAAGTACACTTGACTGCTCTCGTCATCCAGCAGAAAATCGATGCGGGCCACTCCAGCACATTCAAAAAGCTGAAAGATGCGCACAGCCAGCTCTTGGATGACTTGCGTTTGGAGGGGGTCAAGGGGTGCCGGAATGATGCGTTCCAGCGAGGCCATACCCTGTGGCTGCTTAGTCCCACGCCCGCCCTTGCTTTGTCCCCGCAGATACTTATCCTGAAACGTTAGAAGCTTCGACGGGTCACTGCGTACCGGCTCCTCGAGCACGCTGGCACGGGCTACTGAAGCATCCCCCAGCACTGCACAGTTTACTTCCCGTAGATTCCGCACAGCCCGTTCAACGAGCACTTTTTCATCGTAGCGCAGGGCTTCTTCGATCGCGGCATCCAGCGCTGCACGCTCCTCTACACGCTGAATTCCAATTGACGATCCCAAGCGAGCCGGCTTAACTACCATAGGATAGCCCAATTCGGCTTCCAGACGATCTAACCAGGCTTCCTCTTGGCCAGCCCATTCGCTCTCCCGGAACCAGCGGAAATCAACCACCGGAATGCCTTGCTGCTGGCAAAGCAACTTCGAGAGCACTTTATCCATACCCAAAGCTGAACCCAACACTCCGCTGCCCGTGTACGGCACATTCAGCGTTTCACATAGTCCCTGCACGCCACCGTTTTCGCCATCTCCACCGTGCAAGGCTAGCACCACGACGTCAATCAGGTAGCGTAGCGGACGTTGCCAAGGCCAGCGACGCGGCTGGGCCTCCACCAGCAACAGGCGGCCGTGCACAGCCGGATCGAAACGTACAGGAATAGCCGACCGCCTCAAGGCATCCAGGTCTTGATAGGCCTCCAGGCCCAAGAGTACCGATCCGGTGTACCAGCTGCCGTCTTTGGCCACATACAGCGGGATAACTTCGTAGCGGGCCGGATCAAGCGCTCGAGCAGCTTGCAGACCGGTAATGACCGACACCTCGTGCTCTGGCGAAACGCCACCAAAAACTACGCCAACACGCAATCGCTGCATAGCCAAATGCCTAGGGCTCTTGGGATACAAACCAGCCGCGGTTATAGATTGCCCATGCACGCCCAACCAGCGTTTCGCCGATAAACGGCGTATTGTGGCTTTTTGAGCGGATATGCCGCTTTTCGAAAACCCAACGCGTGGTCACATCGAAAACGGTCAAATTAGCCGCTTCACCCTCAACCAATCGAGGGAGTGGCAGACGGAGGATACGCCGTGGAGCTACGGTCAGTTTGTAGACGGCCTCAGCCACGGTCAGTACGCCAGGTGCAATAAGCTCGCGGCCGATCAGTCCCCAGGCAGTCTCTAAACCGATAATGCCAAAGGGTGCTTCGATGAATTCGACGTCCTTTTCAAAGCTGGCATGAGGCGCATGGTCGGTGCAAATGGCGTCGATTGTACCATCACGCAATCCCTCCTTAAGGGCCGCAACGTCAGCAGCGGTGCGCAGCGGCGGATGCATCTTGGTGTTCGTGGAAAAGCCCGAATGCTCCACGGCCTCGTCGGTCAACGTGAAATGATGTGGACAGACCTCGGCCGTCACCCGTACCCCTCGGGCTTTAGCTTGACGCACCAGCTCGACAGACCGGGACGTAGAAATATGGGCTACGTGCACATGCCCGCCGGTATATTCAGCCAGCAGCAGGTCGCGCGCAACCATTACCTCCTCAGCCAACGACGGAATGCCTGGAATGCCTAGCCGCGTTGCCACAACCCCTTCGTGCATGTGACCATGGGGATTAAGCGTCAGATCCTCCATGTGGTTAATGATAGCCCGATCCAGCATCGAGGCATATTCCAAGGCCCGTCGCATAAGTCCACTGTGCTGCACCGGTGCACCATCGTCGCTAAAAGCTACAGCCCCCCCCTCTACCAGGTCGGCCATTTCGGTAAGCTCCTTGCCTTCCCGGTTTTTCGACACACAAGCGATTGGGTACACATCGACCGGCGTACGCTGCCCCCGTTCAATAACAAACTCAACTACGTCGCGTGTATGGATTGGGGGATCGGTATTGGGCATACAGGCCACAGCAGTAAACCCCCCAAAGGCCGCAGCCCGGCAGCCTGTTTCGATGGTCTCTTTGTGCTCTTGACCAGGCTCCCGCAAGTGCACGTGCATATCGATCCAGCCTGGCGAGATTAGCTTTCCTGTCGCATCGTAGACAACAACGTCATTCGCCTCAATAGACGGCGCAATGCGCACAATGCGGCCGTCACGAATCAACAGATCAGCCCGCTGCTGCTTACCGGTTTCGGGATCCAACAGCGTTCCGCCTTGCAGCAGCAGGTCGGGTACCTTTCGCGCCTCCGACATCATTGCAAAGGTTGGTCGTTAGTCCAATGCCGCGCAAAGATAGCACACGTCGCCCATGCTCAGCGGGAATTCACCAGGTTTTCCTCAAGAAAACGCGTAATGAGGGTAAATAGGTGCAGCCGTGTATTTCCACCATAGATACCGTGATTTCGACCCGGGTACATCATAAAGGCAAACTGCTTCCCAGCCTGTTGCAGCGCATCCACCATTAACGCAGCATTTTGAAAATGCACGTTGTCGTCCAGGTCACCATGAATGAGCAACAATCGCTGGCGCTCCGTAAGCCGATCTGCATAGCTCAGCGGTGCTCCTAACCGATAGCCCTCTGGGTTCTGCTGTGGGGTAGACATGTAGCGCTCCGTATAGATTGTGTCGTAAAGCCGCCAGTCGGTTACAGGGGCAACCGATACCCCAACGCGAAAGACCTGGGGACCGTCTCCATAGAGCATAGCCATAAGCGTTAGGTAGCCCCCATAGCTCCAACCCCAAATGCCGATGCGATCAGGATCAACGTAAGCAAGCTGGGCCAATGTTCTGGCTGCCGCAATCTGATCTTGCGCTTCAAGCTGTCCCAAGCGCCGATAGGTAGCCGTCTTGAAGGCATATCCCCGTGCACCGGTGCCCCGATTATCCACACTGGCCACCAGAATGCCCAGTTCTTCGGCCAGGTAATAATGCCAAAGCATACGGGAGCCGCCCCATGCATCAACTACCGTCTGCGAGCCCGGCCCTCCGTAAACGTAGAGCAGCAAGGGATACTGTTTAGTGGAATCAAAATCTGAAGGCTTAATGAGGTAAGCTTCAAGCGGTGTGCCATCGGCACCAGGTACGGTAAAAAACTCCGGAGGTCTCAGGTTGTACGCCTTCAGACGCTCTCGAAGGGATTCGTTGCCGACCAGCACAGCGAGCTGTTCGCCCGTTATGCGGTGCAGCGTAACCACCGGTGGCTGCAAAAAGCGCGTATGTGTATCAATATAGTAACGAAAGTCGCGTGATAGGTTGACTTCGTGGGTTCCGGGCTCCTGTGTGATGCGTTGCGGCGTAGCAACGCGCCCGTTTGAAGCGCCCGAACGCAGCGACACGCGGTATAGATGCCGCTCGCGCGGCCCTTCCAGGGTGGCCGTAAAGTATACCCAACCGCCTACTTCATCAATGCCATGAAAATCTGTAACATCCCAGGTCCCTTGCGTTAGCTGTCGTACCAGCGTGCCATCGTTGCGATATAGGTATAAGTGTCGATAACCGTCACGCTCACTGATCCACACAAAATGCTGCCCATCATTCAAGTAGGTGAGTTGACCTGCTTGAAGATCCGTAAAACCGGTCTCCACTTCAAACCAGGCTGAAGCGCGTTCTTCCAGGACTTTATGTACGCCCATGGTAACCGGATCCCCATAGAGCAGCTCCAGATGGTTTTGGTCGCGGTTCATGCGAAACATCCAAACATAATGGCGACCATTAATGGCTGGTGTCCAGCCCATTCGGGCCAGATATTCATAAGAACTATTGTCCTCATACCAAGTATCCGTATCAAAAAAGCGCACTTGGCCGGTTTGGAGATCAATTACGCCGATTTGGATTTCGCTATTGGGGTCGCCGGCTTTGGGATAGCGAAATGTAATGGGTTTTGGGTAGTGCTCCCGTAGGTCTATCATAGTAAACTCTGGCACGCGCGACTCGTCGAGCTTAAAAAATGCGATATAGCGCCCATCTGGGCTCCAAGCCCAACCGTCCCGCAAACCAAATTCCTCTTCATAAACCCAGTCGAACGTGCCGTTGATGATGCTCCCCGGAGCCCCATCAACCGTAAGCGGGACCTCCTGACCGCTTTCCAGGTCTACCAGATACAAGTTGCGGTCACGCACAAAAGCAACCTGCCGGCCATCTGGACTGAGCTTGGCAAACATCTGAAAGCCTTTAGCCCGGTCGCTTAGCGGTCGCAACGTGCCTGAAGCCACGTTATAGAGATAGTAGAAACCTTTGGTGTTGTAGCGCCATACGGGCTCTGAATCCGTGTAAATGAGTACCTGTCGGCCATCGCGGCTGTAGGCATAGTCTTCAATCTGAATCAAGCGCCCAACATCCGAGGCATAAAGCCGATTCCCATCAATCAAACGCTCGCGCTGCCCTGTTTCTAAATTGAACCGCACAAGATGCGTGGCGCCAGTTCGGGCATCGGGTTCGATATAGAGGATCACCGGCCCCTCTTCAGCCCAACGCCCACCTTCGAAAAATTCACCAACGAACTTACGAGAAGCGTGAATGTCTTCCAGCGTTAGCCGCTGACGGGTTTGCACCATCTGCTGGGCTGCAGCAACCGAAACCCCGAGCAACCCAATGCTCAGCAGCAGCAGAGAACGCACCAGTGCACGCATCATGTTTTACCGTTTAGGCTAAATGGACACGCTTTGCCGGTCAAAGATAGGGATTTTGTGGTAGAAAAAAGCATCGGTTGTACATCTTGACCTATTTTGGAGCTTTCTTGCTATAAAAAAGTGGCGGGTGCCCCGGGGCACCCGCCACCCACCGGCTGGTGTCGCTTGTAGCGTTAGCTTGCCGGCTTGGCGACCACTACCATAGTACCCTGCATCATCGAGAAATGGCCGGGAAATGTGCAAACGTAGCGATATCGACCCGGCGTTGTGGGGGCTTTAAACGTAACCTCAACGGTTTCTCCAGGCTGGGCCACTTTAGTATAAGCCAAAATAGCCGGATCGTTAGGTACGTAATCTTTCGCCGTAATAGCAGCCGTACCCACGCGGTTGACCACAGCCGGACTGCTTGTGTTCAGCACAACCACATTGTGCGGCATCACCTTTGCCGTATTCTTAAAAATCAACCGTACCGTTTCACCCGGCTGCACGGTAAACTCCGTCTGTTTAAACTTGAGCTCATCCCCCACGGGCTCAATAACGATTTCCTTTACGGGATCCGCCTGAGCCACCCACCCCATCAGCAGCAAGCTCAGGATATAAACGTAGCGCATATTTTTCCTCCATCCTTAGGTTTTTAGTGTCCCCCCAGGGCCATATTGCCCCTAGCATCATAGATATCTGGCTGCTCAGGGCCTTCAACCTCGATAATCGCCTTCAGCCCTTTGCGGGCTACCCGCGTAAGCGCATGATCAACCAGCACAACCGGCCCAGGCACGGGCAACCGCAGGTGAAAAATGCCACAGCTTCCAGGCGGAACGGACACGGTTTGCACATTTCGCTCGGGGTTACTCTGGATAGCTCCTTCCCGCCATACGTGCGTAAGCACGTTCCCAATAGGATGGAAGGCGCTTGTTAGGTTTGGCCCCCCTACAGCCAAAAAGATGCGCACCGTTTCGCCTACCTTGGCCTTCATCGGGCCATGGCGCTCAGCCGTCAGACCATTTTTAGCACCGTTAAAGAGCACATAGGTAGGTTTTTCCTCAAAAAGCTTCTCAAAATCGAAGTTGTGGTGCCCTGGCTCGCCTGGCAGCTTATCGGTGTAGAGCTCGTGCTGGCCAAGGTAAAATTCTCGGTCAACCGGTGGAAGCCCCTCAGGCGGCTCGACGAGAATCATGCCAAACATGCCACTGGAGATGTGGTAATCCATGTCCGGCACCGCACAGTGGTACACGTAGGCTCCCGGATACAGACAGCGGAAACGGATCGTACGCGACTGCCCCGGCGCTACCAACGTATGCGCCGCCCCACCTCCTGGGCCGTAAACGGCATGGAAGTCCACGTTGTGGGGCATGTGATTCGTTGCGGGATTTTCAAGGGTCAGGTTTACGACATCCCCTTGCCGCACACGAATTAACGGCCCAGGCACCTGACCATTATAGGTCATAAAGTTGAACGTAACTCCGGGCTCGATTTCGGCAACAACCTCTTCAACGCGAAGCGTAATATCATGCGTTACGGGCACATCGCGATGAATTGGCGGCGGAATAGCTGCCGGATCGGCTGCTACACGGTCTACCCGACGCCCCATCGGCCCCATGACCGGAATGCGACGCGGGCTGCTTGCAGCCTCCAACGTCCACCCCGATACCATGAGCCCACTGGCAGCAGCCACCCCTAAGCCCTTGAGAAAATCACGGCGCGAGCTGGCTTTCATGGCTGGTATAGTTTGGTGATTAAGGTTTTCAGATTTAATAGTACTTTGTCTATATAAAGCTTGAACGCAGATTGCATGAAAAACCCGATCAAAACCGATGAACTTCTAATTAACCTGAGGTGCTCATTCGAGCCAGACTGGATCGTAAAGCCCCCAGAGCGTACCGGCACCTTCCCGGATAGTGGGTGTCTCTACCACAGCTATACCCCCTGCTGGAAGCCGAACTTGTGCGCCAGTAAGCCAGTGCACAAATTTGCCCAAATCGGGTTGGTGCCCCACAAGTAGGATGTACTCACCAGGAGCATAGACTTGGAGGATTGCTTCCAGCGCCATAGGTCCATAGCCTGGGGCCAGCAGCCGCTCTTCAACAACAGGCACCTGCAGCACTTCAGCGATTGCTTGAGCTGTCTGTCGAGCCCTTAGATAAGGACTGGTATATACGGCCTCTGGAGCAAGACCAAGACGATGTAGCACCGTTCCCAGTTTTCGGGCAGTTGCCACGCCTCCCTCGGTCAATGGACGTTCGGCATCTGCTTGCCCTGGCTTGGCGGGGCAAGCTTCGGCATGACGGATGAAGTAGAGCAACATAGATTGAACTGGTAAATACGGGTTTCTAAGTAACGCCCTTCAGGACCAAACGTACGTTCTGCAAACGTTATGTGGCCATCATAAGCCCATAGGAGGACTGTAGCGGCACGCGTCCCATAATCAGGGCTAAACACAAAGATCGCTGAAAGGCGACGTTCTAACTCAAGAGGGAGTGCACCTTGTACTAATGTGGTATCAGGTGCTGGCGTGCGATCGGTGAGCAATGCCAAAAGCATTTCGGGATCGATTGAATCATTTTTTAGGATTGGTTCGAAGGCCCTCAGTCCCCGCGTCACCTTGGGCCAGCGCGTGCCCAGAAGATGGTTGCTTAGGCCGTAAAGGCCAGGCGTGAGCACCTCAATTTCATCTTTACGGTTTGATCCATAGGCGAGGGTTTCAGCATCCCCCACAAGCAAATTGAAACCGTTATAGACATTTCCTTCCGTCAACACCCGCTTGAGGTACGCCGCAGGCGAATCGCTTCCCAGCAAAAAGTCGCGTGTCAGCCAGCCACGAGAGCGCCTGCCGGCCGCCCGGCGGTCCGGCTCGCGGTAATTGGTAACCAGTGCCAGCCGTCCGCGCTGCGAGATGCCCAGCCAGGTGCCCCCTGCCTCCAGGTCGCGTCCGGCCAGCACCGTCGGAGCCTCAGGCCACCAATGCGCTGGTGCTGACGGCCGGGCGTAGAACTCATCCCGATTGGCCGCCAGTACCAGCCGATAACGGGGATGCCGATGGTAGGCCCAAAGTACCAGACACATCTTTATTTTAGCTCCCAAATAAACTATTTTTTCTACGGGCTCTAATGCATTCTTTGCACACCCCTATGTCTTGGCGTGGAAAGCTGGGGTTGCTTTTACTCCTGGGCACTTGGTCCGCAATGGCGCAACCAACGTTAAATGCGGATACCTATCGTACACTCATCGGGAACGTCTATGTAAACATAAGGCATCCGGTTAATTTTGGCACTTCTTCGGAAACGCAGACCCAGGTGCGCCAAGCTCTGCAGGCACTCATTGCCCTTCAGGGTGCAGGACAAACCTGGGATTTCTCGGCATTCACCTATCAAGAGCCTATCACGAGCAGGCAGTTCTATTTACCCTACAGTGACACCTTGCCTGGCGCTATGGCCTTTTTACAGGCAGACCATGTGGTTCAAGTACGCGAAGGCGTTTATCTGTACGGGGCATTACGACAAGATGAGGGACAGTTTTACTATGGCTTTGTCGTGGGCGATTCTGTTATGGCTCTGCCTCCTAACGATCCCTTTCCAGCGTTGCATTTTCCGTTAACTTATGGTACGCCGCAGTGGAGTTGGCCGAGCGCATCTTTTGATCTTGAGAAGTTGGTGGCCTTTCTGGTTGTTTTTTCAGGTGATAGCTCGCTGGCGGCTTTGTACGAGCAATACAAAAGTCTTTTGCAAAATGCTTCTGTCACGATCCTGTGGCAAGTAGATGGCTACGGTACCCTGGTTACGCCTGCAGGGTCAGCTTCTTGTCTACGGCTTAAGCGGACCGTTCGCGTCCAAGGCCTTCCGCCACCGTTCCCCTCTACACAAGATGTGGCCATCGATTATCTCTATCTTACCGAAGATCTGAGGTTAGCAGCTGAAATTGTCACACGCTTGGTGTTTTCATCTACGCTTTCCTTACAGCCTAGTGCAGCCGCTTATAGTGTGAGCGATTGGGAGCCGGTAGCGCAACAGCCTGCAGTTTCTGTTCCCGAGGCTTTATTGCAAGCGCCCTACCCCAATCCGTTCATGCAGCAAACAGTACTAACGCTTTCGTTACCTACACCACAATTGGTTGCTGTACGCATCTACAACTTATTAGGGCAAGAAGTGGCCCAGCCCCATTGGGGGTGGCTTACAGCCGGAACGCACCGAATTTCCATTTCGGCTGAAGGTTGGGCCGCAGGTGTGTATGTGTGCCTTGTCGAAGCAGGGCCCTATCGCTGGACGTATCGGCTGGTTGTGCGGCCTTAGCGGGGGCGTTTCCATACCAGTGTAAGTTCAGGCGGAGGCCGCCGGCAATTGCAGCATCGATAGGTCGAAGCGGCATACTGTGTAGCCTCCAACGCCGCCGCCCATACGCGAACGCGTTCGGCCTCTTCAGCTCCGCCTGGGTGTCCTGGATAGGCAACCACGCTGATTAATCCGCCGGGACGCAATAGCTGCAAGGCAGCATTTAAGGCCTGCAAGGTTGTTTCTGGTCGGGTGATGCACCCCCGATCATTTCCTCCAGGCAAATACCCCAGGTTAAACATCACAGCGCCGATACGGCCATGCCAGACCGTAGCCAGCGTGGTTGCCATATGTTCATGGCCTTTCAAAAACAGCGTGACGCATGTGTCCAGGCCAGCCATACGTAGGCGCTTACGGGCTTTTTCTAAGGCTTCTACCTGTAGTTCAAAACCGAAAACACGTCCCTTATCGCCTACTTGACGTGCCAGAAAGACCGTATCATACCCATTACCTACCGTGGCATCGATGGCGGCTTCGCCTGGTTGCAAAACCGCTGCAACACAAAAATGCGCTAGCTGCGAGACATTAAGAAAAAACGGCTGTTTAGCACGCGTTCTTCCCATTTGTTCTAAATTTGGAGACTCAAGCATGGAGTTTTGGGTTAGTTTAACACCTGCTATGCATAGCTCGTCCCTGCCTCCAATGATGCACGAAGTCGTCTTGCCCGACGGTCGCCGTTACCCGATCGTTGTAGGCCTGTTGCAAGCCTTGCCGGAATGGCTTGAGCGCCTAAAGTTGCGACCCGGACGTTGCCTGATCGTGACCGACGAAAACGTCGCAGCCCTTCATCTCGAATTCCTTCGGGCTACACTGGAAGCTTCTGGTTGGCTTCCGCGCGCGATTATTCTACCCGCAGGCGAAGAAACAAAGTCGCTGGTGCACCTCAGTCAAATTTACGATTCGGCTCTGGCCTGGGGAATCGATCGGCGTACGCCTGTATTTGCCTTTGGCGGCGGCGTGATCGGCGACCTGGCAGGCTTTGCTGCGGCCACCCTGCTGCGGGGATTGCCGCTTGTCCAGGTGCCCACCACCCTGATTGCTCAGGTTGACAGTGCCATCGGAGGCAAGACCGGCATTAACCACGCACGGGGTAAAAACCTGATCGGGGCCTTTTATCAGCCTGTGTTGGTTTATGCCGATCCCGCATTGCTGCTGACCTTGCCCGAGCGGGAGTGGACCAGTGGCCTGGCTGAAGTCATCAAGCATGCTTTAATTGGAGATGCCGATTTGTTTACGTTTCTGGAGACGCATTGGGAGCTTATCCGGCATCGTGCACCGGAGCTGTTACCCCAGCTCATTGCCCAGGCTACGACAGTGAAGGTACGCGTAGTCATGCAAGACGAACGCGAAGCCGGATTACGAGCAATCTTGAACTTTGGCCACACGTTTGGTCACGCAATCGAGCGCGTAGCAGGCTATGGCCGCTTTACGCATGGCGAAGCAGTAGCTTTGGGAATGCTAGCCGCGCTATGGCTGTCGCATCAACGCCATCCAGAGCTACCGCTTGAGCGCCTATGCAATCTGATTTTAAAACTCCCTATAGCTGAATCGCCTGATCTTTTAGAGTTCTCTTTGCTGCTCGACGCGATGCAGGTAGACAAAAAAATGATTGCTGGTCGCTTGCGTTTTGTACTCTTGCGCGAGCTAGGAAAAGCCTACGTGTGTGACGATGTCAGCATTGCAGAACTTCAGGAAGCCTGGCAGTTTGTGCTAAAAGCCCGACAGCTTGCCGTTGGCACTTAAGGACTGTCCCGGCGTTTTTCTTAAGGTCCCCCCTATTTCCCCGGAACATTGCCCTTTCGCTTTGCTGGACATATCGCCCGCTGGCTGTTGCGAATTGCCAGCGTTTTGCTCCTCGGGAGCGTGGTACTTTTTTTCGTACTCACACACACCGAGGCCGGACGCGACCTGCTACGGCAGCAGCTTGAGTTGGCCTTTCGGGCCGCAGTAAATGGACAACTGCACATTGAGCAGCTGGAAGGCAACTTTGTGTATGGCCTATATGCCCGCAACGTGCAGATCCGTGATACGGCTGGCCGGCTGGTGCTTGCCGTTGATTCGGTAGCGCTTCAACCCTCCTGGCGTTTGCTACTGCAGCATACCCTGGCTTTTCGACGCCTAGAGCTATACAATCCCTTACTTCTCTTGCACTACGATCACGGAACCTGGAACCTAAACTCTCTCTTGGGTCGGCCTGATCAATCAGCTTCAACCTCTAGGTGGTCCTTTACGGTAGCCCATTTTCGGATAATAGGAGGGACCATTCAGAGTCGCCGCACCGGAGATCCTCCACCAATCGTCGCTCAGCAAACCCTACAGGATTTTACCGAAGCTAAACTGGACAGCCTGATCCTTTGGGCTTCAATAGACCTGCGTCCAGGGCAGCAACTTATCGATCTTTGGCAATTTTCGGCCCACATGACCGCTCCGGTTACCTTGCCCTTACGTGCTGCAGGTCAAATTCTCCATCAGGCTTCATGGTGGCAGCTTTCACGCTTCATGCTACAGGCCGGGAGCAGTTGGCTAACCACAAGCGCTGAGATTGGCTTAGACTCAACGCGCAGGACTTGGCTAGATCTTACGCTGCACCCTTCACATGTTGATCCTGGGTCGCTGCGCTTGCTGTTTCCTCGCTTTCCACTGGTTCGGGCGGTAGACTTCACCGGGCGTCTGCGCGGCCCGCTAAACGCCCTTCAGCTTACTCCCCTTTCGCTGGCCAGTGGATCCAGCCTGCTTCGTATCGAAGGCACCGTGCAGGGACTGCCCGATTCGCTGGCATTTACTACCACGCTCTCTAGCCCTGGCTTGCGCCTGGTTGATCTTGCGGCACTCTGGCCTGAACCCTTGTTCCCCACGTCCGTAAACCAACGCGGCCTCCTAACGCTGCGGGCCGAGCTTAAAGGAGCTCTATCGCAACTTCAGCCTGTAACCTTGCGGCATCTAGAAGGCCGTCTTCGGCTTGCGGGGCTTCCGGGCATTGTGAGTGGATCTTTTCACCTAACACGCACACGTCCTAATACGGAACTGACCTATCGCGCACGGGGCCGCCTGGAACGCCTTAACCTTCAAAAGGTGTGGACGCCAAGCCCTTTAGAAATACCGTTGAATGGGAGATTCGAACTGCATGGCTCAGGCAGCAAAACCATTACGTTTCATGTCCACCTGCTTCCTATTCCCTTTGGGGGGCAAGGCCCTGATTCGCTACGGCTGACGGTGCAGCAGGAAGGCCAGCAGTTATGGGCCACGCTTACCTTACCACAAGCCCAAGGAGTGCTCACGGCTACCGCCTATCGGAATGCCAACCCGAATGAAGCGCACTTCAGTCTGCACGCTGTAGCCCAGCAATTTGATCTTGGTCCTTACTTAGATTCCGACACGCTGCGCACTGAGCTAAATGCCACGCTGTTGCTGCAGGGAGCAGGGCATTCCTGGGAAGGATTGGCAGCGCAAGCCACCTTGCGCGTAGATTCTTCCCTTGCCGAGCGCTCAGGTCGCCGGTATATCCTTCCGCCGACCACCGTAGAGTTGTTGTGGCGTGCAGAAGCCTATGGACATCACTTGCAGCTGCAGGGAGACCTATTGGAAGCCTCTGTAAATGGCTTAGCTCCACCCCAACCCCTTTGGCAGCTTATGCAGCGATGGCGCCAGGCGGTAGGCGTAGCGCTAGCCGAGCAATTCGATAAGCCCTTGTACCGATCGCCGCATGCCCAACCCTCTCCTTCGCTTCCTGGCTATGGAGGACCCGAGGTGGCAGCTCAAGGTTGGTTTCGACTCAGAAAACCTGAATGGATGCAGGTACTTCTGGGATGGCCTGCATGGCAAACAGATCTTCGGGGCGTCTTCCAAGTGCAGGCTGGTGTCGACACCCTCGCTTTAAACGTGGAGCTTCAGGCGGACTCCCTACAGCTAGGTTCACTCCGACAACACCGCATGCAGGGTCAGCTCCAGCTCGCCACAGGTCTTCCCGTTTCCCAGCACCTGACGGCCCTGCTTGAGCTACAAAGTGCCCAGCTTACCTATGGCCGGCAGACGCTCGGTAACATACGTCTGGTAGCCTACTTACAACCGGGTGGCGGTCAGCTTAGCCTCAGCAGTCAGCCTGACACCTTGAGAGCCACGTTACGCCTCACGGCCACGTTGGATCTGCTTGAACATTATAACCGACTAACGGTACAGGAAATTTTTTGGCAGGTGCGGGGTTACCAATGGCAGCTCGAACAGCCGGCCCAGATTGACCTTTACGCCGACGCAGTCCAGCTGCACCGCCTAAATCTTATCGGTCGCTTGCCCTCCGCTGTCCAAGGCGGCCGTGTTTCCCTTCAAGGTTTGTTTTCCGATCAGCCTTCCGATACGGCCTATGTGGTTTTGCAGGATGTCTCGCTCGATGGGCTCCTTAAGGTTACCGATGAGACCCCATGGCTTGGCGGTCAGCTTAACGGTGCGCTAAGCTTAGTAGGAGCGCTGGGCACGCCGCAGCTGGCCGGGTACCTGCGCGTCAACCAGTTGCGCCTTAAAGAGCACGGACTGGGCACCCTATTGCTGGTCAGCCACTACATGCCGGGATCGCCCCTTGTTGCCCTGGATGCCCAGTTGGTCCCCGATACCACCCTGCATACAGCCAATCGACTACGTCTTCGAGGTACGCTTCAGCTCCCTTCGGCTACTTCTGCTGGCGCGTTAAACCTTCGCCTGGAAACCGCGCACGCCGAAGCCTTTTTCTTCGAGTACATTTTCCCCGATCTAATTGCCAATGTGCAAGGGCACTTCAGTGGAAACGGTCGTATTACAGGAACTTTTCGGCGTCCGATCTTCGAAGCCGCCATGCAACTGCATGCCGGGGCCTTCGACATTCCACGGTTCAATTTGCACTATACGGTCGAAGGGCCCGTGCGGGTTGATCGAGATGGCATCGTGCTGGAAGACGTGCGGTTACGCGATCCTACGGGTGGTCGCGCCCAAGTCCAAGGCCGGATCGACTTTAATGACTACCGCTTTTTCTCTTTTGGCCTCATAGCCCGGCTAAGCGGCCTCCAGGTCATGAACGTTACCTCCTCACGCACACTGCCTTTCTACGGCCGCATTTGGGGAAACGGGACCTTTACGCTTAACGGTCCCCTCTATAGCGCCCTCCTTGCTACCACCGACGGCGAAGTGCTCTCGCAAAGCGAAATTTACATTCCGCTGGCCGAAACAGGCATTGAACCAGACGAAGCCTTCATCATCTTTGCCGACTCTACTGGCCAATTGCCTCAACAACCACAGCGCCGCCCCAATCTGCTGGCTAGTCGCCCACCGGGAGAGCGGCCCTTTTTGGATGGGCTGGACCTGGACGTTAATCTTTTAGCGCCGCAAGGCACCACGGTACGTCTGGTCATTGATCCCCTCCTGGGCGACGTGATCAACGCCCGTAGTAACGGCCGGCTACAAATCATCCGTCAGCAAGGAGAATTTCAAACTTTTGGTCAGCTCAATGTAATTGGAGGCGACTATCTGTTTACTGCGGGTGAAGTCTTTGTGCGACGTTTTTTGCTTGAGGGGGGCACCATTACCTGGGATGGCGATCCAATCAATGCGCGCTTAGACATTGAGGCGGCTTATCGGACGCGTGCTTCTCGGGCTGGGCTACCCGGAACATTGGGCCAAAGTGGTGGCCTTATTCCACTCATTGTGCAAATGCGCATCACCGGACGGGTCGAAACACCCCAGGTGAACCTGCGTCTGGCCATCGACCGCGCCACCAATGAACCTCTGGCCGGCTATGAAGGGATCGAAACGCTGCTCAACCAACCCGAGCGGTCAGCCGAATACGCCACCAGCGTTTTGCTAACCAATTCGTTTCTACTAACTACAGAACAGACCAATTCCGAAGCCCTCACCTTTTCGGGCAACCAGTTAGCTTTTAACAGCCTCTCTCAGCTTGTAGCCAGCCAACTCAACCGCTACCTCAATCAGATGCTACCCAACGTAGATGTACTTTTGGGAGTGCAAGGTGAAAGTGCGCAACGTCTGGACGTCACCTATGGCGTTGCCTTACGGCTACTTAACGAACGTCTGGTCATTCGCGGACAGGGCGTCTACCGCGGGGAAAGCACCAATAGCGGTCAGCAAAACCTGCTTGGCGAATTTGCCATCGAAATGCGCCTCACGCCAAACGTTTCTGTTCAGGTTTTTTATCGGCGGGAAGATGATGTGCTTAACGACTATACACTGACCAGTACAGCTGGTGCAGGGTTGTTTTATCAAACCGACTTTCCAACCTGGCGCCGCCTTTGGCATCGGCTTTTCGGCTGGTTAAGCCCCAATCCAACCAACGTCACTTCTCCCCCACTTACCCAGAGGGGCAACAATAGCGACGGCGACAGCGTTCAAACACAGCAATAACACAAAAATTCCGTCGAATCCCTTGGCACGCAAACGTTCTGCCCCTTCGTCTTCTGAAGCGCATTTTCAATCTCCTTCACGGCAGCAGCTGCGACAGGCGATCCTTTCCCTGCTGCGTAACAATGCCCACAAAGCTTACCGCCCCAAGGAACTGGCCCGCCAGCTTAATCTCCAGGATCACGAGGCTTATCAGCGTTTTTGGGAGATACTTGCTGAGCTTGAACACCAGCATCTGATTGCTCGGGTTAAGGGCGGCCGGTATACCTACGAACGTCGCCCTTATCGCCTGGAGGGTATTCTACGCGTTCATCCTCAAGGTTATGGCTTTGTAGAAATAGAGGGACGCGAAGAAGAGGACATTTACATTCCAGAAAGCCGTATGGGTACGGCGCTCGACGGCGATCGGGTGCTTGTAGGCTTGGCCGCCCCGGCCCGAGGCCATCGACGTCGTGAAGGAGAGGTGCTGCAGGTTTTAGTACGCTATCGCACGCAAACGGTTGGGACCTTCCAGCCCCACGGCACCTTTGGGATCGTTGTGCCCGACGATCCTCGGCTAACGCGCGACATCTACGTGCCGCCTCATGCTTTTGGAGGTGCCCAAGCCGGAGACAAAGTAGTGGTTTCGATCGACCGCTTTGAAGATCCCAAAGGACTGCCTGAAGGCCGCGTACTTGCGGTGCTGGGACCTAGCAACGATCCGGCTGTCCAGGTGTTAGCCCTGGCGCTTAGCAAAGACGTGCGCTCAAGCTTCCCGGAAATCGTCCTGCATGAAGCCGCGCACATCCCGGATACAATTCCAGAAGCCGAATACCAGCGGCGGCTAGACCTGCGTGAGTGCGAAGTCTTCACAATCGATCCGTCTGATGCCAAAGACTTCGACGATGCCCTCCATTTGCGGCCGCTACCCAACGGCCACATTGAAGTGGGGGTACATATTGCCGATGTAAGCTTTTATGTTCATCCTGGCACCGCGCTCGACGAAGAGGCCTATGCGCGCGCTACCAGTGTCTACTTGGTAGACCGCGTCATCCCCATGCTGCCTGAAAAGCTCTCTAATCAGGTCTGCTCCCTTCGGCCCGGCGAAGATAAACTGACCTATTCGGTCCTCATGGAACTGACGCCGGAGGCCAAGGTCGTTCGCTACCGCATTTGCGAAACCATTACCCATTCGCGTCAGCGATTTACTTACGAAGAAGCGCAGGCCATCATAGAAGAAGGTACCGAGCATCCGCTGGCTACTTCGATTCAACTGGCACATGTCCTGGCCCAAAAGCTGCGGCAAGCCCGTCTGGAAGCCGGCGCTATTGATTTTGATCTACCTGAAGTTAAAGTCGAGTTAGACGCAGCGGGCTATCCGGTCAAAGTGTACCGAAAAGTCCGCTTGGCTGCGCATCAGCTAATTGAAGAGTTCATGCTATTGGCCAATCGGCTGGTAGCCGAAACCATCGGTAAGCGTCGGCAAGCGTTGCCGTTCGTATACCGCATTCACGACCGACCCGATGCCCAAAAAATCTATCAGCTTGCTCAGTACGTGCGCGCTTTTGGCTATCATTTGGAGCTTGAGGAGGGCAGTGTATCTTCGAAAGCGCTAAACGCTTTGCTGCAACACGTGAAAGGAACACCAGAGGAGCCCGTTATCGAAGAAGCAGCACTGCGTGCCATGGCCAAGGCGCGCTATTCCACCCAAAACATCGGGCACTACGGCTTGGCCTTCCCCTACTACACGCATTTTACCAGTCCGATCCGGCGTTATCCAGATCTCATGGTACATCGCTTGCTCAAGCAATATCTGCAGCATCAAGGCCTTTCTTCGCCGATCGATATTGAAGCGCTGGAAGCGCGTTGCAAGCATTGCTCTGAGCGTGAACGGGCTGCCGAAGAAGCTGAGCGCGACTCGGTACGCCTAAAACAAGTGCAGTACTTACAGCAGCATATAGGCGAGGCATTTTGGGGAGTAGTCAGCAGCGTAACCCCCTTTGGCGTATTTGTGGAGCTCGACGACGTCTTGGTCGATGGGCTGGTGCATGTCCGGGATATGGACGACGATTACTACGAGTACGACGAGCGGCGCTACACGCTACGGGGATTATATACCGGCAAGCGTTACCGTCCGGGCGAGCGGGTGCGCGTTGTGGTGGTTCGTGCCGATCCGACAACCCGCCAGATTGACTTGCGCTTTGCTCCAGAAGGTGCAGATTTAGAGAAACGCGCTACCCGTCGTCGGAAAAAGCGCGCATCAGCGCGCGGCGCTGAGCGCTGAGCGTGCGCTCGAGCTCAGCTTCGCCGTGTGCAGTTGAAAAGAAAAAGGCCTCAAATTGTGAAGGAGGCAGATAGATGCCCTCCTCAAGCATAGCGTGAAAGTAACGGGCAAAGCGTTGGGTATCGCAGCGGCGGGCGGTTTCATAGTCGACCACACGTTCTGGAGTAAAAAACAAGGTGGCCATTGCCCCTACCCGCGAGAAGTAGAGTTCCAGTCCTAATGCCTTGAGGTTCTCGCGAATGCCCTCCTCCAGCGCTGCCCCAAAGGCTTCCAGGCGGTCGTAAAGGTCTAGGGTGTCGGCAATCTTACGCAGTACAGCGTAGCCAGCATGCATAGCCAACGGATTGCCCGAAAGCGTACCGGCTTGGTAGACAGGACCTTCGGGCGCCACCCATTGCATAATTTCCCGTCGGCCACCGTAAGCCCCGACGGGTAACCCTCCACCGATAACTTTACCCAGCGTGGTTAGATCGGGTAGTACGCCATAACGCTCCTGCGCACCTCCACGTGCTACCCGAAAGCCAGTCATCACTTCGTCGAAAATGAGCACAATACCATGACGGTCACACAATGTACGCAACCCTTCAAGGAAACCCGGCTCTGGGGGCACGCACCCCATGTTGCCCGCTACGGGCTCCAGAATGATGGCCGCAATTTCGCCAGCGTAGGCTTCGACGAGTTGCGTAACGTGCGTCAAGTCATTAAATCGGGCCAAAAGGGTATCCTGCGCAGCGGCTGGCGTTACACCAGGGGAGTTGGGTTGCCCTAGCGTCAGCGCACCGCTTCCTGCGGCAATAAGGAAAAAGTCGGCGTGACCGTGATAATGCCCTTCAAACTTGATAATTTTCGGGCGTCCTGTATAGGCCCGCGCCAGGCGCACAGCGCTCATGGTAGCCTCAGTGCCTGAATTGACCAGGCGCACCATTTCGACCGAAGGCACCAGTTCGCAGATAAGCTCGGCTAGGCGTACTTCGATTTCTGTAGGTGCCCCAAACGAGGTGGAATACCTTGCTGCTTCCTGAATAGCCCGCACTACATCAGGATCGGCGTGGCCCAAAAGCATGGGGCCCCAAGATCCAACATAGTCGATATAGCGGTTACCATCGACGTCTTCAAGGTAAGCACCTTCCCCACGGACGATAAAAGGGGGGGTTCCACCTACACTCCGAAAAGCCCGCACAGGCGAATTGACCCCACCGGGAATAACTTTACGGGCTACTTCAAAGAGTGCCTGGCTTCGTGGTAGCCGCATAAACTTCACATCAACGACGGGTTGGACTTGGCTTCAGGGCGAGAGCTTAGGGTAGAGGCTTCGCGCGACGGCTCACATTCACCAGGAATCCAGCAGCGTGCTTCGGTGATGTGTTCACATTGATGGCAGCGTGTTTTGCGGATTTTAGGATGGTACCGGGGTAGTTCGTCCAATGGCCGAATGGGATAGCTTTGACCGGCAGCCGCCCCATCCCCAGACGTTCCTGCGGTTTCTAGTGCCAGCGGCAGTCGCAGTTGAGCAACGGTGACCTCAGCCAGCGCTTCAATAAACAAGGGATGGCAGTTCAGCGCTGGCATCACCTCATAATGCGCAATGCCCATCTGTTCGGCTTCTTCCCGCACCTCGATATCCAGCTCGAAGGAGGTTTCGATGTGGTCTGTTACAAACGCAACGGGTACCACGAGCACAGCACGTACGCCCTGCTGCGCCAGTTCGGCCAGCTTATCTGGCGTACTGGGCGTTAACCATTCGCCTGGACCTACTTTGCTTTGAAAGGACACGTGATAAGGCAAGTCGTGGCGGCGATACGCCATGACGCGATCGACTGTTGAATGAATCAGACAGCAGTAAGGGTCGCGTCGCTGTTTCATTTCAATGAGCGGCGTGCCATGTGCGCTGAAGAGAAGATGCACGGCATGGCGCAGATGCCGCGGAAAGCGTTGCAACGCTTCATCAATACGTTCGCTCAGCGCCTGAATGTATTTAGGATGAGCGGCATACTCAAACACGTACGTTGTAGGCCAGCGCGGGATTTCACCAACTTGCTCCAACATCCACCAGTACAGCAAGGAAGAACCTGTGGTTGTCTTGGAATACTGCGGATATAAAGGCAAAAGCACCACCTTATCGACGCCATCGGCCTGCATCTGCTGCGCCGCTTCTTCGCTCAATGGGTGCCAGTAGCGCATAGCCATGTACGTACGGAAACGCACCCCAGCCGGCCGCCCAAAGCGTCGGTTAAGCAGCCGCTCTAATGCCTGCGCCTGCTCACGCGTAAGGCGATTCAGTGGAGAACCCCCACCGATGAGTTCATAATCCTTACTCACCTTTTTGGCTCGTAAGCGGGCAATCCAGCGGCACAGTAGGTGACGTAGGGTTCCTTTAAGCGGGATGTCGATAATAGCCGGATCCATAAATAAATTGTACAGGAAAGGCTCTACATCGACCACCTGCTCTGGCCCTCCTAAGTTGAGCAATACTACCCCAACCGTTTCTCCGGGCTCCACTGCGAGCGGAGCAGAAGAGAAGTACCCGCCACGTACCAATCGGGCATCATACTGATACAGCTTGAGAAATTGACGAGGCGTCATAAGGGTGCTCCTTGGTCCTTTTTGGTGTATGCTTTAGAACCGAGCAGCACTGGCCAGTTCCTGGCTGCCGTTGAAGTTTCGCTTAAGGACAGGTTATTCTTGAGGACCTCAATCCGTTTTTAACAGGATTTAATATTGTCTGGGAGCGCTTTTTCTATACTGAATTTTAAGCTTATATCGTACGTTTCACACGGCATCTCATTCAAAAAATAGACAAAAAAGTATGGACCTAACTGCTTACGGCTTACATGTACCTCAGGTGCTGCGCAATCCTTCACCGGCAGTGCTCTATGAGGAGGCCATCCGTTTTGATCCCCATGCCGCGTTGGTCAGTAGCGGCGCATTGGCCTGCACCTCAGGACGCAAAACGGGTCGCAGTCCAGCTGACAAGCGTATTGTTGAACACCCCGAAAGCCGAGACCACATTTGGTGGGGGCCTATCAATATTCCGCTCGACGAGCACACTTTCCTAATCAACCGGGAACGGGCTATTGACTATCTGAACACCCGCACGCGACTCTATGTGGTCGATGGTTTTGCCGGCTGGGATCCCACATATCGGCTCAAGGTGCGGGTTATCTGTGAGCGTCCCTATCATGCCCTGTTCATGCACAACCTGCTCATTCGGCCCACCGCAGAAGAACTGGCCCACTTTGGAGAGCCAGATTACGTCATTTTCAACGCGGGACGTTTTCCAGCCAACCGTTACACCTCTCACATGACTTCGCAAACCAGCGTTGACCTTTCTTTTGAACGACGAGAAATGGTCATCCTGGGGACCGAGTACGCCGGAGAAATGAAAAAAGGCATCTTCACCATCATGAATTACCTCATGCCGCTCGAGGGCATACTTTCCATGCATTGCGCGGCCAACGAAGGCCCTCAGGGTGATGTAACCTTGTTTTTCGGGCTCTCTGGAACGGGCAAGACCACGTTGTCGGCCGATCCACAACGCCGCCTCATTGGCGACGACGAGCACTGCTGGAGCGACGAAGGCATATTCAACATTGAGGGCGGTTGCTATGCCAAAGTTATTAACCTTTCTCCAGAGGGGGAACCGCAAATTTATCGCGCAATCCGCTTTGGTACCGTGCTGGAGAACGTAGTTTTCGATCTACAAACGCGCGAAGTTGACTACGCCGACGCTTCAATCACCGAAAACACACGGGCCGCTTATCCTATCGAGTTCATCGACAATGCCAAAATCCCCTGCCGCGGCAGTCATCCACGTAACATTTTGTTTTTGACCTATGATGCTTTTGGGGTGTTGCCCCCTGTAGCCCGGCTAACACCAGAGCAAGCGATGTATCATTTCATCAGTGGCTATACGGCTAAGGTAGCCGGAACCGAAGTAGGCATTACCGAACCCCAAGCCACGTTTTCGGCCTGCTTTGGCGCGGCCTTTCTCGTTTGGCATCCTTTCAAGTACGCCGAAATGCTGGCCGAACGCATCCGTCGCCACGGCACGCAAGTCTGGTTGATCAATACCGGCCTGACAGGCGGGCCTTATGGCCAGGGCCGTCGCATTCCGCTGGCCTACACGCGTGCCATTATCGATGCCATTCACAACGGCACGCTAGCCCAAATGCCTACGATGGTAGACGAACGCTTCGGTTTTGCAGTACCTATCCGCTGCCCTGGTCTTCCTGAAGTATTGCTTCAGCCTCGAAACACTTGGGGAAATCCGGAAGCCTATGACGGAATGGCAGACCGACTGGCGCGTCTGTTTGCCCAGAACTTTGAGAAATATCGTGCCGGGTGTACCCAAGAGGTGGCTGCAGCCGGTCCACGCCTAGTGCAGCGATAAACTATGAACCACGCGGGATCGGCTGATCAACACGGGCCAGCAATTGGGCTTCAGCGTAGGCAAGCATTTCAGGGGTGTCGACATCTTGCCAAAACCCATCACCGATATCTAAAGCGGCCATACGATGCAGCTGTGCTAAACGGCGCACCCCGTCGGAAAGCGATGCATCGCCCTGTTCACGGTAGACGGCTTCCAGTGCGTCCAGCAGCGCAAAGCTGCACACAAAAACTCCTGTATCGATCGCGTTATAGGAGGTGAGCTTTTTTCCAATATCGACGATCCATCCGTTCTCGACGCGCACCTTGGTGGCGTCCTCCAGGTCGAAGATTTGGTCGATTCGATAATCGACCAGGAGCGTAGCGCCTTGTGGCGGTGGCTGATGGGTACGCACGAGCTCCATTAGCTCGTCGCCTACCACGTGGTCAGCCATCATCAGTAAAAAAGGCGCTTCAGCCACGTAGGGTCGCGCCGCAAGAACAGAAAGGCCGTTTTGCAGCTCGTAGTGCGGGTTGTAGGCAATGTGCACCTGCAATGGCCCGTGATAATATTGCCGGATAACTGCTTCGACCTCTTCACCGTGATAACCCACCACAATCACGACGTCACGGCAGCCTGCTAAGGCCACACTGCGCAGCGTGCGCAGAATAAGCGGCATGCCGGCTACCGGCGTGAGCGGCTTTAAATGAAACCCCGGACGAGCACCTGCCAGCCGTGAGCCCAATCCCGCAGCCAGCACCACGCCCGTCCGGGGACCTTCTGCGTGACCGTTCATTTGAGGTTTTCGTAAAGCTCAAACTCTTCAGAAAGATGCGTAATGGGCGACTCGCCTCCCAGCACGCGAAGCGTGTTCTTCAACCGAATGTGCTGAATGAACAGATCGTGCTCGGGGACGTGTCCTTCTTGAACATGAGGGCTCTTGAAGTAGAATGAGAGCCACTCCTGAATACCCTTCAATCCCGCCCGCGCGGCCAAATCGAGAAACAACGCCAGGTCCAGCACGATCGGGGCAGCCAGAATGGAATCTCGGCACAGGAAATTGACCTTGATCTGCATGGGGTAGCCCATCCAGCCGAAGATGTCGATATTATCCCAGCTTTCTTTGGCGTCGCCCCGAGGCGGATAAAAGTTGATCCGCACCTTATGGTAAAGGTTACTATAAAGCTCGGGATAGAGCTCTGGCTGCAGGATGGTATCGAGTACGCCCGACTTGGTCACTTCTTTGGCGCGGAAGCTGTCGATGTCGTCAAGCACCTCGCCATCGCGGTTGCCCAGAATATTGGTCGAAAACCAACCCCGTACGCCCAGCATACGCACCTTAAAGGCCGGCGCTAGCGCGGTTTTGAGCATCGTCTGACCGGTTTTAAAATCTTTACCGGCGATAGGTACGCCTTTTTCTTCGGCCAGCTGTTCCAGTGCAGGCACATCGGCCGAAAGGTTAGGCGCGCCATTGGCGTACGGGACGCCTTCCATGATAGCGGCGTAGGCGTAAAGCTGCGACGGCGTGATCGACGGATCGTTGGCTTCCAGGCCAGCTTCAAAGGCCTCAATAGAACGATGGCAGTCGGAGGGTCGGGTGTAGACTTCTGTGGAGCCGCACCAAATCATCACGGCCCGCTGTGCTCCTGTTGCTTCTAGCGTGCGGCAAATGTCTTCGCGCAGCATGTCGGCCAGTTCTTTCTTGGTGCGGGCCTTCTTGACGTTGGGTCCGTCCAGTCGGCGGACGTACTGCCGATCAAAGGCTGCCGGCATAGGCCGAATGGTCCGCAAGAAGTCTTCCAACGGTTTTAGATCGCGGTCTTCGAGCACCTGAGCCCGCACAGCAGCCTCGTAGGCATCATCTGGGAAGATGTCCCAAGCGCCAAAAACCAGGTCTTCCAAGTCGGCCAAGGGCAGAAACTCCCGGATAAGCGGATTACGCCCGGCAGAACGACGTCCCAACCGGATGGTTTGCATTTGCGTCAGCGAGCCATAAGGCCGGGCGCGGCCCTGACGGACAGCCTCTACACCGGCAATAAACGTCGTGGCCACTGCACCAAGCCCTGGCGTTAGCACCAGCAACTTGCCTTCAGGCGGGACAATCGAAACAGGTTCGCTCATAGGTCAGCTTCTTCAGATGGTGAACGATACAACAATTAACTGGCCAGCGGAGCTTCGGTGGGTTGCCCAACAGGTTGCTGTCGAAGCCAGACGCTGAGGCGCCGATTATGCAATCGCTGGCGCATAACAAGCAGGAAAAACAAAAGATTCAGCACCACAAGTTCAAAGACAAAAAATGCTAACGGCTGGCCCATAAGGCACGCCACAAACACGGCCAGCGTCCGATAATTCGAGCTCATCAAGCCCCAATGCCGCACCAGCGGTTGCTGCCAAAAGCGGTACATCTGCCGGACAACCTCAGGGTAGGGATGTTGTTGCAAGACGGCTTCGATTTGCTGCATTAAGCGGGCATCTGCGCCACCTACGCGATGCTGTACCATCAAGTAAAGTAGGTAGAGTCTTCCCATCCAACGCGCTAAATCCTGCTTGGTAGCAAGGGTTTGGCGAAATGCTTCGGGCGTTATCGGACGCGCACTTTGTTTGCCGTGCACCCAATAGTCGTAGGCCTGGCGTTGAAATTCGTAGGTACTCGCTTGAATAATATGACTGGCTCCTGCCAGGACTGCCAAGATCCAGGCTGTAATGCCGGCTGAAGGATACGTAGCCAGCGCCAGGCTAAGGTAGAGGAGCACAAATGTGCCGTGGTCGCACAGGCCGTCGAGCACTTTACCTATCTCCGAGGTACGCCCGGTCAAGCGGGCCAGTTGGCCATCAGCACCATCCATAACGTGCCAGCCGATCATGAAGGCCAGCCCCACTACACATGCCTGCCAAGATGTGTAGTGATAATAGGCGATAGCTGCACCAACCCCCAATCCTAACCCCACCAGCGATACTGTATTAGGATGCACTCCTCGACGGGCCAGGCGTTGTACCAAAGCCCAGCTTAAGGGGTGGATCAAATATCGGTTCGTTGGATCCTCGATTTCTGGCGTGCGCCAGGCTCGTTGCAATACTTCATCTGGCATAGACAGTCTGCTGCTCTTGAAGCCAGCAAGCGCGGCATAAATTAGTAAATTGTTGCGAGATTGTTAACGCTTGTATCACCACGCAAAGAATTCAAATTGATCGAAGCTGCGGTACATCGGCTTCGGTCAGCATAAGCCAATCGCGGGGTTGAAAAAACCAACTGGCGACTTCTTCAGGCGAGCCCGATTCAGGCCTCCAGTCATACTGCCAACGCACTTCAGGCGGCAGGCTCATTAGGATACTTTCAGTACGGCCATTAGATACCAGACCAAAGCGCGTACCCCGATCATAAATTAGGTTAAACTCCACGTAGCGACCGCGCCGTAAAGCCTGAAAATGACGCTCCCGCTCACCGTAAGGTAAGTTTTTGCGTCGCGCCACAATAGGAAGGTATGCACGCAAAAACGCCCGGCCGGCTTCACGGGTAAAGAAAAATGCCCCTTCTGGATCCTCACGTAAGTAATCGTAAAAAATTCCGCCTACACCGCGCATTTCACCCCGGTGCGGCAAGTAAAAGTAGGCATCACAGGCTGTCTTAAACCGGGCATAGTCAGCCACTCCGGGATGACGGTCACAAACTTCTTTCCAGACGCGGTGAAAATGTTGCACGTCTTCCAGGAACGGATAGTAGGGGGTCAGGTCAGCCCCTCCTCCAAACCATTGGTCCTGGGGATGAAAAAGGTCTTCTCCCAGGGCAAAATATCGGAAATTGGCGTGTACGCTGGGCACGTAGGGCGAACGGGGATGAATTACCAACGAAAGGCCCGTAGCAAAAAATGGAGCAGGCACCACGCCAATAGCCTGCGCAGCCTGATCCGAAAGCTGTCCCCAAATGGCCGATGTATTGACACCGGCTTTTTCAAAAACAGCTCCATTTTCAAGCACACACGTGAGTCCTCCCCCTCCTTCACGATATTTCCAGGGGTCTTGGCGAAACTGTGCAGCACCGTCAACGTCTTCCAAAGACTTGCAGATGTGCCGCTGCAGGGCTTCGATAAAACGCTGCATGCGGCGCGCCATCGGAATGTCTGTCCGAGGGGACTCGCGCAAGCGACGAACCCGAGCATGATCATCCATCATGGTAAATCCGGAGGGCTTTGCAATGACTGTTTTGGAATATACGCCAAACGACGACGAGATCCTGCCGTTCATCCACGATAGCATGCGCCAGCTTCAGGAAGCAGGCTACGAAGCACGTTATATTCTGGTAGGCCAAGCCGCCTATCGCCGTCTGTGTAAGGCTATTGGGCGCCAGTTCCAACGAGGTGCAGGCAAATTTGAAACCTACCTGCATGTTCCTATTGTGGTTGATCCGTTTCGGCAGGAGGAAGTATGTGTGCTTCCCGCTCCCACCCTCTGTGCAGAAGAAGTATCCGGCTACCGGATGCCTTCAGCGCCGGATGTTTCCAGGTAGCGCAGCAGCCGATCCATCGACAGTCGGAAAGCTTCGTTCCAAGTAGCAGGCGGAGGAGCACTCCAAGACATGGGAATGCGCCGGGTAGGATGCTCAAGCTGAAGCTTCCAGGCGTGCAGGGCCAGCTGATGTGGTTCAAACGCACGACGCGACCGGTAGCGCCGATCGCCCAGAACTGGGTATCCGCGAAAGGCCAGTTGAACCCGAATCTGGTGTTTACGACCTGTCTCAGGCACAAGGCGCAGTAACGTCAGGCCATTGCGGCTCAATAAGGCTTGCCAATGCAGCACGGCCCGGCGCCCCCAAGGATGCGTAGCAGGCACCAGACGCATGCTTTCACCAGCTGGGGCTACATGATCTTCCCACGTGCCTTCCCCTTCCAATTCTCCTTCCACCAGCGCCAAATAAGTTTTTTGCACCGTTCGATCCCGGAATTGCTGCATGAGCCGTGCAGCCGCCTTAGACGTGCGCGCCAGCACCATCACGCCCGAAACCGGAGCATCCAGTCGGTGCACCAGCCCCAGATATACATTCCCGGGCTTGTTAAACTGCGCCTTAAGCCAGGCTTTGGCCAACAACAGCACTGTTGGTGCCCCGCTGCGGTCTCCCTGGCTTCGCAACCCTGCCGGCTTATTGATTACGAGCAGATGATTGTCATAATACAGCACCGGCAAGGTATCTGGTTCAAATGTCTCAAAATGCATGGCGTGCTAAGCCCAAAGTTTTGCTTTGAAACGTTCAAAAAAGTAGAAAGCTCAGCCGGTGCCGGTAGCACATTTACGATTGTTTCGCCTGCCTATTCTACGGAGGTGACCGGCGCATAGTCGTGCACGGCTTCTACAAACACGCGCACGCGTTCCGGATCATGCGTAGGATGCAAGCCATGTCCCAGATTGGCAATATGGCCACGCGGCCCGAAAGCTTGAAGCATCTGGTGCGTTAAGTGCCGAATTGTTTTAGGGTCTGCGTACAACGCGCAAGGGTCTAAATTCCCTTGCAAGGCAACGCGCCCCTGCGTCACCTGCCGCGCTTGCCGGGGATCAATGGTCCAGTCAAGCCCTACCACATCGTAGCTAGAAGAAGCCAGCTCAGCTAAAGTGGCATGCGCCCCACGGGCAAAAACGATGCGCGGCACCCCCGACCGCGCTTGTCCTACTGCTTCACCAATCCGACGCAAATAAGGTAAAGCAAAGGTCCGATACATTTCAGGGCTGAGTACCCCTGCCCATGAATCAAACACCTGCACCACCTGAGCTCCAGCATCGATTTGGGCAATTAGAAAATCCACCAGCACATCGGTCAATAGCGAAAGCAGCCGATGGCTGGCCTCTGGTACCCGATAGAGCCAGCCTTTAGCCTGGCTAAACGTCTTACTTCCGCCGCCTTCGACCATGTAGGCCATCAGCGTCCATGGTGCTCCGCAAAAGCCAATAAGGGGCACCTTCCCTCCTAGCGCCTTTCGGGTCATCGTTAAGGCTTCTAGCACATAATGCAGCGCTTCTGCGATTACGGGACGGCGTAAGCGGCGCAGCTCCTCAACTGTGCGTAGCGGTTCCGGAAAGTAAGGTCCTTGGCCAGGGATCATTTCGACGTGCAGCCCCATGGCCTGCGGTACCACGAGAATATCTGAAAAGATGATCGCGGCATCGAGCGGGAAACGCCGTAGCGGCTGCAATGTCACTTCAGTAGCCAGCTCCGGCGTACGCACCACGTCAAAAAACGCCTCGTCGGCGCGGAGTGCTCGGTATTCAGGGAGGTAACGTCCAGCCTGCCGCATGATCCACACGGGCGTGCGTTCAACCGGCTCACGACGCGCCGCCCGAATGAGCAGGTCATTTTGCAAAGGAGGAAAGTTGGACATAAGTACTTTTAACGGGCAAATCAGGCCAAAGCGTTAGGCCTATCTCAAAACGATAAGTCAAGTTCCCTTTCATTCACGATGAACCTAAAAGCAATCGTTTTCGTTGACCGGCTGAACGCAGTTTTTAAGCTTTCTATGACCCAAGCGTCTCCATCAACGGCACTGTCCTACCGGGGCGAGCTACTCCGAAAGGGCCTTCATTTACTGGCACTGAGCATCCCGATCGGTATGCTGTATGTGACGCGTCCGACGGCGCTGGCTGTGCTCTGGCCCCTGGCCCTGACCGCCTTGGGCGCTGACCTGCTTCGGGCTTACTGGCCAGCCTTTCATAGCGTTATCCGAAAGCTTTTCGGCTATATGATGCGTCCGGAGGAGCTAGGGCCCGATCGTACGGTTGTGATTAATGGCGCCACCTGGGTTTTGCTTTCCAGTGCTTTACTGGCTACGCTTTTCCCTCTTCCCATAGCGGCTACGGCCTTTGCCGTCTTTATGGTAGGCGATGCAGCGGCGGCCGTCGTAGGCCGTCGCTTCGGCCGCCATCGCTGGCCCGGCAGTCGCCGCACCGTAGAGGGCTCGTTAGCTTTTTTTGGGGCCGCCCTACTAACGGCCATTTTCTTTCCCGTACCTTTTATCCATGGCCTAATGGCTGCTTTACTGGCCACCATACTGGAAGTGTTGCCGCTACCGCTCAACGACAACCTCCGCGTTCCCCCTGCTGTGGCCTTATTGCTTTGGCTACTGCATTGATTTCGAGGGGAAAATTACGTAGGCTTCAAACCATCAAGGCTTACCCCCTGATCGGTCGAAGCCATGCGTCTTTTTGGTTTCATCTTGCTGTTTTGCCTGCTATTTGTTCCGGCTTACCCGCAACCTGCCCCGCTGTTAATCAACGTAGATGGCCGACAAACCACCTTACTACACGGAAGCTGGGCTGTGATTGTCGACCCTTTCGATGTTGGCTATCGTACCTATCGTAACACTCCCGACCCTAACGGCTTTTTCCGCAATCAGCAGCCGCGCCACCCAGCAGACCGCGTTGAGTACAGTTTTGCGGAAGCACCCCGCCTTGAGGTCCCTGGTGACTGGAATAGCCAACATACTGAACTGCTCTTCTACGAAGGTACAGTCTGGTATCAGCGCAAGTTTACTTACCATCTCCCTGCCGACCGGCGGTTGTTTCTCTACTTCGGCGCAGCAAACTACGAAGCAATCGTCTGGCTCAACGGTCAGGAACTGGGTCGACATGAAGGCGGCTTTACGCCTTTCAATTTTGAAATCACCCAGCTTGTCCGCAAGGGCGAAAACGACCTGGTTGTTTACGTGAATAATCGTCGCCGTCCCGATGGCGTGCCCACCGACAACTTCGATTGGTGGAACTATGGTGGATTGACACGCCGCGTGCTCCTGATCGAAACACCGCGTACGTTTGTGCGCGACTATTTTGTGCAATTAGACCCTTCAGACCCGACCTACCTTGCCGGCTGGATACAACTCGACGGCCCGGAACGCAGCACGCTTACGGTCACGCTACAACTGCCCGAGCTGGAACTGTCGCACATCATCCAGCCCGATACAAGCGGCCGAGGTACTTTCCGACTCCGCGTACCGGCAAACCTTGAACGCTGGGGTCCTGAACACCCCCGACGCTACCGGGTTGAACTCGTTACACGCTACGAAACCCTTGTCGACGCTATCGGCTTTCGCACCATCGAGACGCAGGGTACCCAACTTTTGCTAAACGGACGTCCCATCTTTTTGCGAGGGATTTCCATTCACGAAGAAGCTCCTTTTACCGGGCGAAGGGCCTTCTCTGAAGAAGATGCGCGGGTGCTGCTGGGCTGGGCACGCGAGCTGGGCTGCAATTTTGTACGGCTGGCGCATTACCCACACAACGAAACGATGGTGCAGGTAGCAGAGGCGATGGGGCTGCTGGTATGGGAAGAAATCCCAGTCTACTGGACTATTCAATGGGATAATCCACGGACGCTGGCGCTGGCTCGGCAGCAGCTTCAGGAGATGATCACGCGCGATAAAAACCGAGCTGCTGTCATTCTTTGGTCTGTGGCTAACGAAACGCCTCGCGGAGAAGCACGCCTGCATTTTCTGCATACCCTCGTCGAAGAGGCGCGAAGACTGGATCCCACTCGCCTGGTAACCGCCGCACTCGAGCACCGTTACGTGAACGATTCAACCATCGTAATTGACGACGAACTGGGGGCTTACTTGGACGTACTGGGCAACAATGAGTACATCGGATGGTACGACGGACCGCCTGAAAAAGCCGACCGCATCGTCTGGCAAAGCATCTACAACAAACCGGTGATTATGAGCGAATGGGGGGGCGGCGCACGGGCAGGCTATCACGGATCGTCCGAGCAGATCTGGACTGAGGAGTATCAGGCAAGGCTTTATCGACACCAGATTGGTATGCTACGGCGCATTCCGTTCCTGGCAGGCACTTCGCCTTGGATTCTAAAGGACTTTCGCTCGCCCCGACGTCCCTTGCCCAAAATTCAAGATTACTGGAACCGCAAAGGGGTTATCTCGGACCGCGGGCAGCGTAAGCAGGCCTTCTACATCTTGCAAGCGTTCTACCGGGAACTGGCTCAAGAAGCGACAGGCCATTCCCCCTGAAGGGTATGCAGACCGGCGTGTTGCTGCTTCGCTATCCCGTCGTTTTGCTTCACGGCCTGGGTGCGCTGCCTTTAGCAGGACGACGGAGCCAGCTTGCGCCCATAGCGCGGTTTCTGTGCCGGCATGGCATTCGAGCCTATGCCCCTGTCGTTGCCCCCTATGCCCCTATTGCGCAACGGGCGCGTTTCTGGCAGCAGCATTTACAAACCATCCTTGAGGCAACGCGCGCATCCAAAGCACACCTGATTGCCCACTCCATGGGCGGATTGGATGCCCGCTACCTTATCAGTTGTCTGGAAGGCTATCGATATGTAGCCACGCTGATTACGCTTTCAACGCCACATCAAGGCTCCTCGCTAGCCTATTTACTCTTACAGCGGCCCAGGATCAGCCAGCGCCTACTTACCCAGTTAGCACACCGTTTAAGCCACTGGGTACTTCCCGAGGCGCCTGCAGCCTTACTGGAAGCGCTGGAGTGCTTAACCCCCGCTTACGTCACGGAATACTTCAATCCCCAGGTGCCCAATCATCCTGATGTACGCTATATCTCCTGGGCAGGCATGGCAGGCCCCGGAACCGACGTGCCCATCACGCCTTGCATCGCTCCGCTTGCCCGTTATATCTACCGGCACGAAGGCCTTAACGACGGCTATGTGGCCGTGCATAGTGCCCGCTGGGGGCGGTTTATGGGAACGCTTCCGGTCGACCACCTACGCCAAGTAGGGATACGCGTTGGACCTGGGGCTCCCTTTGATGAAAAAGCGTTTTTCTTATACCTGTGCCGCCAACTGCTTGTCCCTATTGAATTATCTGCTGTTGTAGATTAGCCTGTTTACGAGAACAAGCACCCTCCCTGAGTCATGATGCGGCAATGCGGTATTCAGCTGGTTTTCCTGTTGCTTTTTGCCATACCAGCCTACCCTCAATCAAAACGCCCTTGGACTGTTGAAGACATCTTGCGGCAGGAGACGCTCACCGATCTGGAGATTTCACCCGAGGGTCAACGCCTCGTCTGGGTACGACGCAAAGCGAACTTCGACGCAGACCGCTTCGAAACCGACCTATTTCTGACCTATCTGGATCGGCAGGGACCCAATGGTCTGCCTCTGACAGTTCAGCTCACGCGTAGTGGCGATGGCCGCACCCCCCGTTGGAACCCCAATGGCCGCTATATCGCCTTTCTTTCATCACGCAAGACGGGCGACAACGATAAAGCTCAGGGAAACCAGATTTGGCTGCTCGACACCTTTGGCGGCGAGCCCTATCGGCTAACTGAGTTGGACGTGCCCGTGCAGAACTTTGCCTGGTTCGACAGCACGCGGCTGGTCTTTGCGGCCCGTGAAGCGCTCACCCACGAGGAGCAACAACGCAAAAAACAAAAAGACGACGCGCAGGCCGTCGAAGATACCACCGAGTTTTATCCTGTAAGACTTTTTCGCATTGACATAGCCTCGAAAAAGATCGAGCGACTGACGGAAAACGAGGGCGAAATCCTGGAATTTGCTGTTGCTCCCACCGGACGCTACATCGTCTATAGTATCGATCCCCATCCGGTCGATGCCGATGCCCGCCATCAACCCCGCCAGTACTTGCTGGATCTGGAGCGTCATGAGACGGTCGAAATCTTTGCCGAGCGTTATTTTGATCCGGAACGCTTTGTTTGGACACATGATGGCTCCGGCTTCTACGCGAGTGATGAGTTTTCCTCAGATCCGGAAAACGAAGGCGCCGGCATTACGAAGCTCTACTACTTCGACGTGGCCCGGCGTAGCTATACCGAAGTTCCTCTGAACTGGGAGGCAGGGGTTGGCTACGGCGGTTATCAGGTGGCCGACGGTGGTGTGCACGTGCAGCTGGCGGCTGGACCGCGCATGGAATCCCGCTTCTACGAAAAGACAGCCAGCGGCTGGCGGGTCCATCCCGTTTCGGACGCCCGCCTGCGCTATAGCACGTCGATCCGGATCGGCCCCGATGGCCACACGATTGCTTTCGTTTACTCCCGGGCCGACTCGCTGCCGCAGTACCTGGTGGGCACCTATCGGCACGGCCGTCTAAGCAACGTACGTCCCTTTGTGCAGCTTAACGAATATCTCAAGGACTACCCCATCCCCCGCGCTGAAGTGATCTACTGGGAAGGCGCCGAGGGCGACACGGTCAACGGCATTCTGTATTATCCTTTCACCTATCGGCCGGGCCGTCGCTATCCCCTCATGGTAATCATCCACGGAGGGCCCAGCAGCGTGGATCTGGACGCCTGGCGGGCCGACTGGACGGTTTACCCACCGCTTTGGGCCCAGCGGGGTGCTTTCGTGTTACGCCCCAACTATCACGGTAGCAGCCACCACGGCCTCGCGTTCGTCGAATCCATTAAGGGACGGTATTACGAACTAGAATTGCCCGACATTATCCGCGGTATCGATCACCTGGTAAGCCAGGGCCTCGTCCATCCTGATTCGCTGGGCGTAATGGGCTGGTCCAATGGCGCCATTCTGACCATCGCGCTGACCGTGGAGTACCCAGAGCGCTTTAAGGTAGCCCTGCCCGGTGCCGGCAACGTAAACTGGATTTCTGACTATGGCAACTGTGCTTTCGGCGTCCGCTTCGATGACTCCTACTTTGGCGGGCCGCCGTGGGAACGCCTGGATCATTACATTGCCAAAAGCCCGCTCTTCCGGTTGCACCGCGTCGTTACACCCACGCTGATTCACTTTGGCGATCGCGACACAGCCGTGCCCACCGAGCAGGGCTGGCAGCATTACCGGGCACTGCAACAGCTGGGCAAGGCGCCGGTGCGCTTCATTCTGTATCCCGACGAGCCCCACAGTTTTCTCCGTCCCTCGCACCAAAAACGTAAGGTGGAAGAGGATCTGGCCTGGGCCGATACCTACCTCTTTGGCCGCACTTCAATGGCCGAGCGTTTGCGTCGGCGCGTGCTACCCGAAAGCGCACCGCTGGCACTTCGGCTGCGAGCCCGCGAGATCGCCCGCACAACCAACGGACATTACGGCGTCGAGCAAAACGGCGTCCTGCTTCCGGAAATGGTACGGCTCAACGACACGCTGTGGGTCGGACGCTTCGAAGTCACGCGCGCGCAGTTCCGCGCCTTCAAGCCGGACTACCCCATGCCGCCCGGCACCGAAAACTATCCAGCCAGTGGCATCACGGCCGATGAGGCACGCGCTTACATCGCCTGGCTTCGCAGCCAGACGGGCCGGCCCTATCGCCTACCTACCCAGAACGAACTGGAAAAACTCCAGCAATTGGCTGGACCAGCAGAAAACACACTGGCTTACTGGCTGGGTTACCCCCCAAATCCAGACGAGCACAACCAATTGGAAGGGGTGCTTACCGAGTTTCGTCCTGATGAGCTGCTGATGCCCGTAGGTTCCCGCCCTCCTGGGAATGCCAAAGACCCACATGCCCCCCTGCTATACGACCTGGACGGTAACGTAGCGGAGTGGGGAGAGAACGCGCAGGGGCAGCTCATGCCTTTAGGGGCCTCGGCTGTAACAGCGCGGGATCCGCGTACAGGTAAAGTCCCTGCGCCACCTTCTGCTTTTATTGGGCTACGCGTGGTGCTCTCACGCCACTGAGCATAGGCAATGGTTCTGTATGCCCATTGCCTGGCGGACGCCGCGGCGCTCCTTCCAAAAATTCCTCCAGGCAATCGTGCTGCCGGTGTGCATCTTCGTAGCCAATTTCCAGTAAAGCTTCAATGTAAGCCGGTTCAAACAGCATCATGCTGAGCGAGTCAGGCGTTTTCGTCTCGGTTGCCCCTAAGCCCCAGGTTAAAAAGCGAAGCGCGCCTTGCGTAGGAGGCGGATATTCGGCTGCCAGTTTGCCCAGGTCGATTGAGGGTCTGAGGATCAAGAGCCGGACCGGCCGCAAGCCTTGCCGCTGACGTGGTGGAAGCTGTTGTACCAATCGGTTAATACGCTCCAGCATGGCCGCATCCTGATCAAACGTATCCAAAAAAATAGCATTGAGCAACATACCCAGAATTTGTGCAGCTGGAGGATAGCCCACTACATCCGGGGCGTTCCCCTCTTCCTGGGTACGTTTATAGCGCGTTGAGATCGCCAGAATGGCGTTGGCCCCTAAGTGAATTGCAGGTGCCAAGGGGGTAAGTAAGCTGATGCCTCCATCTCCATACCAAGCATCCCCCAGGCGAATCGCTGGAAAAACAAAGGGCAAGGCAGCTGAGGCCAAGATATGCTCAACGGTCAGCTCCGTTTGCACACCGCGCCGGTCCGGACGCTCCCAGTTTTCGATGTTACGCCCTTCGACCCAGGTAACCGACTGCCCGGTCGAATAGTTGGTGGTTGTGACGGCAAAGGCCCGCAGCGTGCCGCGTTTCAGGTTAAAGGCCACACCGTGTAGCCGACCGTCTGTCGTTTGCAGGTGGCGTTTCAAAAAAGCCCGTAGCGGAGCGTTGTCGACCAGTCCGCGTAGTGTATTTTCAGGCAGGGGCTGGTCGCCGTTATCCCGAGCGCGTCGAAGTAGCGTGCGCAACACCTTCCAACGCGAAACAGGCGCTACCACATCTTCAAGCCGCACGGCTCGCCAGGTTTGTACCAATCGTTCGGCAGCTTCGGGAAACGTACCGGTGTGGTTGGCGAGCTGAGCCGCATTGATGGCACCTGCCGAAACGCCAGCCAGGATAGTAAATGCCCTGTCCGGAAACGCCTCGGCAATGTAACGGATCACCCCAGCCTGATACGCTGAGCGCGCCCCTCCACCACTAAGCACCAACGCCCAATCGCCTGTGCCTGAGGCGGGCTCGCTTGCTTGCTGCCACCAGCGTCGCATGCTTTGCCAGAATGCTTGCCACATAGCTTTGCTTTTGTTGAGTATCGACGATACTATGCTAAAGCATAAGCACCCAAAACTATAGGCAAAACGCCGAAGGGTTTCTATATTTAGCGAAAGTATTTGAGCTGCCCTATGGCTGCAACCGCACTTTTTGCGCTGGCCCTTGCCCGCCTGCCAGAAATCGATACGGCTACGGCAGGCTGGCTGGTTCGGCATATAGCGCGCTACGATGCTCTCCTCCAGCATTCACGTGAAAAGCTCCAGGAAGTCCTGGCAGACCGGCCGAATTCAGCACGTCTGATCGCTTTTCTTTACAACGCTAGCTTTATGGAGCAGCAGCTGGCTCAAGCGCGTTCAGAGCTGGCTAACCTGATTACGAAACGGATCCGCGTCCTCACACCCAAAGACCGGTTCTGGCCTGCCGGACTGGAAGCATTGCCCCCTGAAAGGCGACCGTTTTTACTTTTCGCCTATGGCAATCTGGACGTGCTCGGCCAGGCTCGTATCGCGTTACTGGCCCGACCTCCGCTTTCTGAAGGGGCGTACGACCGCGCCCAGGATCTCGTGTTGCACGCTATCGACGCAGGTTGCATTCCAGTCACGGGAGCAACAACGGGCTTTGATGTAGCCCTGCAAAAGCTCTGCCATAATGCCTCCCCGCCTCGAGCTGCTATTATGGTGGCAAACACGGGCTTGGCGCAGCTGCTACCCCCAATCCGTCCGATTGCTACAGCCACGCTACGTGCCGGCGGTCTTTTGCTGTCTCCTTTTCTCATGGAGCAACCGGTCAGCGATTCACATGATGTGCAACGGGCCTTGGTGCAGGCTGCACTAGCCCAAGCTGTGGTGTTTGTAGAACCCCGCGAAGAAACGCCCGAACAGCAGGCCCTTGAATGGGCCATTCAAGCCAACCGTCCTGTTTTTGGCATCAGCACCCGTACAATGCCCGAAGTGCATCCCATCCGAGAAGCCGTGGATTTTGAGTGGGTGGTTGAAGCAGCTAACCGGGCCTTACCCGCATCATGAAACCTCCACTTCAGGTGGTATGGGTGTTTCTCGATGGGGTTGGCTTGGGTCCTGCCCATGCACGCAATCCCCTGAGCTGCTTCCGCGGACCGGCTTTGACAGCGCTTGCTGGCGGCCAAGCCTGGAGCCTGGGGGCAAAGCCGCGTCTTGGTACCACCCAGCTCTTTTTGCCTATCGACGCCACGCTAGGTATTACCGGCCTACCCCAAAGCGGTACTGGCCAAGCAACGCTGCTAACCGGCTTTAACTGCGCCCGCATTGCCGGTCGGCATTACGGTCCGTATCCTCATTCGCGCACACGCGCTGTACTGGCCCGTTACAACGTCTTTCGCCGATTGCAAGACCGGGGATACCCCGCGGCCTTTGCCAATGCGTATCCCCCCTCCTTTTTTACCCAGGCGCGCGTGCGCAATCGCTGGAGCGTAACGACACGCTGCTGCTTAGAAGCCGGTATTGTGCTCCGTGATTTGCAGGCATTAGCCCACGGAAACGCTATAGCCGCCGACTTGACAGGGCAGCGGCTTTTTGATGCCGGCTTTGCGGTCACGGTTATCGAGGAGGCCGAAGCAGCCCATCGCCTGATGCATATAGCCACACACCATGCCTTTACGCTAGTGGAATATTTCCTTACCGATCAGGCCGGCCATAGTCAGGACATAGACGAAGCCTATCGCGTACTGGCTTCACTGGATCGCTTTTTTGCGGCACTATTGGACCTGTTGGAGCCAGACCGTCAGCTTTTACTAATTAGCAGCGATCATGGCAATCTAGAAGACCTACGGGTACGTACGCACACGCGCAATCCAGTACCCCTTATTGCTTGGGGCCAAGGAGCCATGCATTTTCGGCACGCCCGCGATTTGCGCGACATAACACCAACCATTGTGGCTTTGCTTGAAGCGGCTATGGCAGATTCGCTTCAGCAGCGGCCTCGGTCTCCAGCAGGCGTCCCGTAGTCAGCTCCTCTACCAACCGGTCAGCCCTATACACATTGCGTAACGCTTCGAGCACGCCGCGACTGTCGACAGCTACAGCGCGCGCACGCTCAGGCAGATAGAGGTACTCAGCCGCCAACCCTTCCATGTTACTATCGAACACTACGCCCACTAACCGTAAGTTCTGGTCCACCAATGGAGAGCCAGAGCTGCCCCCTGAAATATCAGTACTGGCTACCAAGTTAAGCGGTGTAGCGCGTAGGAATGCCTCTGGGGGTGTTAACCACCGGGCAGGAAGATTCCAGGGGCCACGCCCTTCAAAGCTGTAAAACCGGTCGTAAAGCCCCAAAAATGTTGTAAAGGGAGGCGCCAGCGTACCGTTATACGGATAGCCTTCGATGCGCCCATCGGCAATACGCAATGTGCCGGTGCCGTCAGGTGGCACCATGTGGCCATAAACATAGAAGCGCAACGCAGCCAGGCGGGCGTTCAAGTAGCGCTCACGAGCCTCAAACTGATCCAGCTGCTGTCCTAGGGTAAAATACAATGGGCCGAGTACTTCGATAATCGGTACTGTAGGATCCTTACTGCGCAGATACCCTTCTTTGAGCAGTTGGGCAAAACCACTGGAATCTTTAAGGGCCGTTTGGGACACCAAGTCGCGGGCTATGTCGGCTGGTGCGCGATTGCCCAAAAGCTGTTGCACACTCGGGTGTTGTGGCCCTAAATAGTCGCGTAGCTCTTCCAAACGTGCTGTAATGTAGCCTACCTCAACCGAATCAGGCCAGTCCCGAATCTGCAGCGCTTCTTTGCGCACCTCTTCCAAACGTTCGGGGAAAACGCCCCGCTGCCGCATGAGTTCATAGGCATAGCCATAAAGGGCCCGAAGCAAAATGTGCGAGCTCAGCAGCGTGCTGGAGCCAAAAAATTCAAAGGCTGCAGCCTGAGAAGCTGCAGCAGCTTTGCTACGTTGAAGAGCTTCAAGCTGGGCAAACAGATTGCCGTAGCGGTTGCGCAGCGAATCGTTACGCATCAAGACCCGCCGCAGCGAATCTTCGGCAGCCCTCTTCCGAGCCAAAATATAGGCATCGCGCAAGCCTTCAAGCTGCCCTTCGGTAGCTTTGATCGCATTCTTGATGGCAAAATATACACTGCGCAACCCGTAGAAATCGGCCGAGTCGGGATACTGCTGCAAATAGGCTTCCAAGACACGGGCCCGGCGGCGCAGCAAGCGAAGCCGCTGGGGAAGCGTATAGTCACGCGCAAACCTAAACTGACTGGTTGTTGTATGGCGTTGGGTAGGTCCGGGATTGCCTATGGCAAAAACCAGCTGTCCGGGTTGAGCCCCTTCCGTACTCCAGGAAAAGTACCATGGATTTTGGAGCGGCCGGCCATCAGCGCTGTAGACACGCAGAAAACTAACGTCAAGGCTATAGCGCGGATAGGTAAAATTGTCAAAGTCGCCGCCAAAATAGCCAATGCGCAGCTCAGGGGTCATCACCAGCCGCACGTCGTAGTAGCGACGCCAGGTATACGCTGTGTAGCGTGCTCCATAATAGAGAGACACGATCTCGACCTGTAACGTGGTGTCTCGTCCCCGTACTTCTGCAGTCAGTTGTTGCTTGAGCCGTTCAATACGACGGTTACGCAATCGCTCGCGTTCTACGTCATCCCGGATTTCATCTAAGCCACGCGTGATGGCTTCGGTTACGTCCCGCGCCTCGAGGAGCTGCTCGGCATACAAGCCCAACAACCGCCGTTCTCTGCTTAGAGAATCTGCATAAAAACCCTGTTCTAAAAGGTTTTCGCCAAGACGATTGATGCGGTCAAGGCTTTCCCAAGTGCAGTGATGATTGGTCACTACCAATCCGTGCGGGGAGACGAAAGCCCCACTGCAACGTCCACTTTCGAACACCAGGCGCAGCGTTCCTTGCCGGGCGCGAGCTAACCAAGCCGAATCGGGTCGAAAGCCATACGTTTCCTCCCAATAGTCCAACGGAGGATTTTCGAACGTCCAGAGCCGTCCCCAATCAAAGCGTCCGGCAAGCACAGTATCGATTGTCTCTGATGAAGAGGCAATCGATACACGAACTGATGCCGAAGGGGTATCGACTGTGCTTACCAGTGGCGGGGCTTCAATCAGTCGTGCCGTTTCGCGCGGACTTGCGCAGCGTAGGCTTAGGAGGCCCAGCGCCAGGCTGAGCCCCCAAAGCCCTAAACGATATACTCGGGTGGCTTTCACGGCGCATTTCGGTTCATGCGTACATCGGCTTCCGCTTCGGTGGGGACCAACTCGCCGGTTGTTAACTCCAGCACTAGGCGATCGGCATCATAGATCTCGTCCAGTGCTTCCAAAATGCCCCGCACGTCAACCGCAACAGCTCGCATGCCCCGATCAGGCAGGTAAATATAATCAGCCGGCAGGCTCTCAATATTCCCATCAAACACCAGTCCCACCACTTCAAGCTTAGCATTAATGACCGGAGAACCCGAGTTGCCGCCGATGATATCGGCCGTAGCCACAAAATTTAGCGGCGTAGAGCGATCAAAAGTTTCTGGCGGACGAAGCCAGCGCTCTGGCAAGGCCCAATCGGTATCCGAGCCAAAAGCGTAGTAGCGGTCATACAAACCGTAAAACGTTGTGTAAGGAGGTGCTAAGGTACCGTTGTAGGTATAGCCTTTGACTACCCCATCGGCAATGCGCAGTGAAAAGGTTGCGTCGGGGGGTACGGCTGTTCCATAGACTTCGTAGCGCGCCCGTCCGAGTTGGCTGGCGATCTCTTGTTGCTGTGCCGAGATACCTGCCCAGGCGCTTTGAAACGCCTGAAAACGTGGCCATACCGCTGCAACTAGAGCAATGGCTGGATCATCCGCCGTAAGCGTACCGGCTTCCAACGCCCGCGCTGTCTGCGCCGAATCGGCTAAAGCTGAGTTGGCCACGATGTGCTGGGCAACCGCTTCAGGACTCTGTCCTTGAAGAATTTGCTGCACAAGTGGATTGCTGCTCCCAAAGTAATGCACAAAGTCCTCCAAGCGCGCCTTAAGATAACGCCACTGCACGCCTTCGGGCTGGTCTTCAATATTCAGAATTTCCTCGCGTAGCTCAGCAAGCATCTCTTCCGGTGCGCCAGCTTGCTTTCGGTTAACGTAGATAAATGCCAGGATCGCGCGGCGCTCCACTGTACTGCTTAGCCCACTTCCGGGGTTAAACCCCAGAAAAGCTTGCAGCTCTGTCGCATAGGTACGTTGCTGACGTACCAGATCGGCCATGCGGTCAAGCAACGGATCGTAGGTGCGCGCAAGCGTTGAATCCCGCCGTAGGCTTTCCCGAAAGCGGCGCTCGGCATCCCGCCGACGTGCGATGATGTAGGGATCACGGAGACCTTTGACGCGCCCTGTATAAAGCTTTTCGGCATTGCTCAGCGAGAAAATTTCATTACGCACTTGCTCCCGCTCCGGGCCTTCTGGCAATGCACGCAGGTAATCCTGCAGTACCGCCATACGCGTTTGAATCAAGCGCAAAATTGCGGGCTCCAGCACGTCGCGCCGAAATTCAAGTTGGGCCACGGTTTGCAAACGACTGGTAGAGCCCGGGTTACCAATCACAAAAACGACATCCCCCTCTTTGACCCCTTCCCGACTCCAGCGGAAGTAATGTGGCGTCCGCAGCGGACGTCCATTTTCATCATAGACCCGGAAGAACGTCACGTCCAGCGCGTAGCGGGGATACGTAAAGTTATCCGGATCACCGCCAAAATAGCCAAGCTGCAGCTCGGGGGCCATCACCAACCGCAAATCACGATAGCGCCGGAAAATATAAGCGGAGTATTTCGCGCCATTATAGAGCGAAATCACCTCGACCACATAACCTGCCGTCTCACCACCTTTTTCCGCTAGCAGCTGCTGCTCAAGCGCTTCGATGGCTTGCTGGCGGGCCATAGCCCGCTCTGCATCGGTCTCAGCACTTTCGAGGGCTCGATAGACTTCAGCAGTCACATCACGGATTTCGATGAGCTGGTCCACATAGTAGTCCTCAGCCCGACGCTCTTCAGCAAGCGAGCGCGCATAAAAGCCGTTGTCAAGCAGATTTTCTCCAGGCTGACTAACCGCTACAATAGCTTCGCGGGCGCAGTGATGGTTGGTCATTACCAAGCCGTTAGGCGATACAAAAGAAGCAGAACAGTTTGGCAGACGCAATGCCCCTAGACGCGCTTCGCGAAACCAATTTGAGTCTGGTCGAAAACCATAGGCTTCGGCAAAGTATACCATAGGTGGATCATCAAACGTCCACATCTTGCCGTTATCAAAACGGCTAGCCTGCACTGTGTCGGCAGCTGCTAAAGGTCCAGGAACCTCAGCCACCACTGCTGGAGGTGGAAGCGCTGCAGAAGAAATCGTTGGCGGTGTAGCGGGAGGACGACTGCTGGCGCATCCTAAGAGCCAGATCAGACTCAGGGAGAGTAGCCAATCGACACGTTTCATTGTCCTACAATGATAGTTCATGGAAAGCTCTGAGCAGCGTATTGGAACCTGCCTAATCCCTAAATATATTTAAGGGGAGTTTGGAAAGCATGCGAAAGTGGCGGAACTGGTAGACGCGCGAGACTTAGGATCTCGTGGCCGCAAGGCCGTGGGGGTTCGAGTCCCCCCTTTCGCACCAAATAGCCTACGTTAAACAGCCTCCAGCGCCTGTTCCAGGTCCAAGATCAGATCAGCGGGATGCTCAATCCCCACCGAAAGCCGAACTAGATTTTCTCGAATCCCAATTCGTCGCTGCTCTTCAGGAGGCACGTCAGCATGCGTCATCGTTGCTGGATGCTCGGCCAGCGATTCGGTACCCCCTAAACTGACGGCCAATTTAATAAGCTGCAAGCGATTTAGAAAGCGAAACGCTTCGGCTTCCCCACCGCGAATCTCAAACGAGATCATGGCGCCCGGGCTTTCGCACTGGCGCTGAAAGATTTCCCACTGGGAATCCCCCGGCTGCAGATGACCCAGATAGTGGACCTTTTCTACTTTGGGATGTCCGGCCAAAAAGTCGGCCACGCGATGCGCATTGCGAGCCTGCCTTTCCATGCGAATTTTGAGAGTCTCCAAGCTGCGTAGCAAAAGCCAACCCGTCCAAGGCTCGGCCATGGAGCCAGTAAATGTCCGCGTTGCTTTGATCGCCTTTACAAGCTCACTTTTACCCAAAACAGCACCGGCAATAACATCGCTGTGCCCTCCAATGTATTTGGTTGCCGAATAGAGGACAAGGTCAGCTCCATGCTTAAGCGGATGCTGCCAAAGCGGCCCTAGAAAAGTATTATCAACCAGAAGCAACGCAGGTCGCTCTGGCCGACTATAATCGCGGGCAATGCGCGCGCAGGCCTGTAGATCAACCAGCCGATTGGTAGGATTGGCTGGGGTCTCAACATAGAGGACCCGCAGCTGCTTTTCTACCCCAGCTACCGCAATACACGCACGGATCTCTTCTTCCGAGGCCCCAGCCAAAAAACCCACAGGCTGCACCCCCCACTCCGGCAAAATGCGCTTGAGCAAGTAGTCGGTACCACCATAAAGCGGCTCGCTGTGCAACACGACATCGCCGGGACGCAAGAAAGTAAGCAGGGTCGTGCAAATAGCCGCCATCCCACTCTGAAAAACAGCAGCTTCTTCAGCTTCATCCCAAAGCGTAAGACGATCTTCGAGAATCTCGAGGTCTGGGTTATTCAAGCGGCTATAGATCAGCCCCAACTGCTCAGCCCGCTGCGGTTCGCGCAATCCATAGGCCAACTCGAAAAAGCGTTTGCCCTCTTCTGCAGACTGAAAAACAAACGTCGAAGTTTGAAAAATAGGACATTTGAGTGCACCCTCCGACCATTCAGGCCGGTAGCCATAGCTCATCATTAAACTTTCGGGATGCAACCGACGGCCGTTGATCTCCGCTGGCCATTTAGGTCTAGGCTTACGAGGCATAGGAAAACCTTAATTTAGTTTGTACTCCAATTTTGAGCTGAAACCGCTTCCAGCAAGATACAAAAACGCTCTTTTTACAGCGCACCTTACTGGGCCAGTTTGTTGTACTCCGATAGATGGGAAGGATCCAAATTGCTCAGCAAGGCAAAAGCCTCCTGTTGAAAACGGGAAGCCGCAAACACCGCAGCCAGCTCCTGATACTTAGCAGCAAAAAACAAGTCCATTACGTAGGAGCGAGATAGTTCCTGATTTAGGCGTTCTATCGTACGCAACGTCTCTAGTATAGCTGCACGGGCTTGCTCAGGATCCTGCAGAAAATGATCTAACCCGTTAAAGTGATACTGAAAATACGCCTGACGCAAGGGCCGATAACGTGGATCCAGCAGTTGGGTGATTAAGGCCACCCGGCTTCGGTCATCTCCGATCTGGCTCCAGCTGCTGTTTGCAGCGGCCTGGGCCAAATCGGCAATCCGCCGCGCCCGTTCAAATAGCGGTGTACCCCCCAGTTCGCTAAACGTATCGTAATCGTAGCCCAGCATAAGCAGCGCGTAAAAATCCAGCACAGAGGTTAGCGGGTCAAACCGCTCTGGATTATAAATCAGGGGCGTGCCCTGGGGGTACTCGAATTCCCAGTTTGGATCGCTAAGTTGCAGCACTGTTGTGTATTGCAGGGTGCCATAAATCGGCCGGCGTGTAGCCAGCACCAGACGTGCCCGGAAGCGTGTAAGCGTGACGGCTTCTTCAAAAAAAACCTGAACGGTACAGTCAATACGCTCGATATCTTGAAACACATCGTCTGTCCAGCGCCGCTCATTCAAGTAGCGACGAATTTGGTCTTCCAGCTCACGCAAGTAATTGTACTGTGAGCCCTGGAGTTTTTGATAGTTGACCGAAACGGTGCAATTCAGCTCCTGGGCTTGCCCGGCAATCGCACCTGCTATGCCGAGCAGCAAAAGCCACACACCAGCTTTTTGATGTAAACGCATCGCAGCCATAGCGCGGTATCGTACGGCCGCTTGTGGCGTGGGTTTCCAGGAAAAATTGCGCCAGAGTAGACGCTTACTTCACCGTACGTTATCGCTTTTTGAAATCGCCATGTCAGGACGGGTGCACATCCGACTTTGGGTAGTGGTTATGGTAGGGTGGGTAGGAAACACCCCCGCGCAAACGCTCGAGGGTGGTGCACGGGCAATAGCGCTTGCAGGGGCAACGACTGCCCTACTTGGGGAAGCCTGGGCACACGCCAACCCGGCCTCCTGGGGAGGCTGCCAAAGACCCACCCTGGCTTTTATGGTTAGCCAGGCCTACGGCTTAGAGGCGTTGCGCTTAGGCGCAGCCACTTATGTGCAGCCAACACGGCCCCTAACCCTGGCTTTAGGGGCGCGCACATTTGGCTTCGAAGATTTTCGGGAAACCCACCTGTGGTTGGGCTTAGCCAAAGCCCTATACCCGGCAAGCCAGCGGCCATTGCACTTGGGGCTCAGCTTGCGCTACCAGCACGTGGCGCTTACCCGCTACGGTTCGGCAGGAGCACTGGGCATATGGGCCGGACTGCAGGCCCATATCTTCTCCTGGCTGATGGCAGGTCTGGCAACAACCAACCTCAACGCTCCGCGATGGGCTGGACGTGAAGCGCTCCCCCAAACGCTGGCCATAGGCCTTGCCTATCAGCCCTCAACCCGCTTTCAGGTGCTGCTCGACGTGTCGAAGACCATGCGTTTTGGACCCGACTTTCGCATCGGCGTCGAAGTCTGGGCCCTACCTGCCTTAGCCCTACGGGCCGGTAGCGGATCACTACCTGAACGCTTCACCATCGGCTTTGGGGTAGTTCTTGGGGCCTTGCAGGCCGATATTGCTGTCGAACATCATGCCTACTTGGGCTGGTCCCCAGCACTTTCCCTATCGTTTCAACCATAAAAATTCCAATGCGCCGCTTGTGCTTGCTGCTTATCATTTTGCCCTTGGCAACAAACGCGCAGCCAACTGATACGCTGCAGGCGCTCCTCGAAGCCGCCTTAGAGGGGACGATAATCGATCCCGAAGGGCTTGAAGCATTAGCCGACTGGCTTGAGGAACTTCGCCAGCATCCTCTGAATGTGAATACAGCTACAGCTGAAATGCTGGCGCAGCTTCCCGGCCTCTCTCCTTTGCTGGCCCACCGCTTAGTAACCTATCGTCAACGGCATGGTCCATGGCAAAACCTTGAAGGATTGCTACAGGTTGAAGGTTTTTCTCCAGCACTCCTAGAGCAGCTTCGGCCTTTTCTAACAGTTCACCCACCAACACCCGCAAGGCACCCCACAGGCTACCTGCTCCAGCGCATCGACTACGATCCGCGCAGCCGTCATGTGGCTTACCTGGGCCCTCCGTACCGATTGCAATCACGCCTACGTTTAGCCTACGGTGCATTTCGGGCAGGCTTAACGCTGGAAAATGATCCGGGCGAGCCGCTTCGCTGGGATCCAGCAACGCGTACCTATGGCTTTGATCACACGGCAGGCTTTCTATCTTTTGAAGGCGAAGGCCGACTGCGCAAGCTCATCATAGGAGATTTTAATGTCCGATGGGGGCTAGGACTGACGCTTTGGTCACTCCCGGCCATCGATAGCTATCAGGCTGCAGCACGTGCTCCGCTGCGACAAGGCTCGGGCCTCATGGCCTACAGCGGCACCAATGAGGTCCGCTTCTTTCGTGGTCTGGCCATAATGCTCGCACCGACCCCTAGCGTCTCGCTGATGGCTTTTGGCTCACGTCGCTGGCTTGATGCACGTATAGATACAATCGCAGCACCTTCTTTAGGAGTGGTGAGTCTACCGACTGCTGGATTACATCGCACGCGCGAGGAGCAAAACCGAAAGGGACAGCTTCGAGCCGACGTGATCGGAGGCGCGCTCTGGATAACCCGGAGGATGCTTGCAGTAGGGCTAGTCGCCTATGAAGCTCGCTGGGGCTTGCCTCTCTGGTTAACTCCAGCTCTCTATCAGCGTCACGCCTGGCGCGGCCGGGTGGCTCAAGCAGCCGGCGTCTTCGGACAGCTTACGCTAGGCCAGGCCTTGCTCGGCGTAGAAGTCACAAAGACGATAGGCCGCCCCCTCGGCTTCACAGCTAACTTATCAGGACCGCTGGGGCGCTTTGCTCAAGCTGCGCTGGCCTTCCGCCATTTTCCAACACGCTTTATTAGTCTCTACGGAGATCCGTTTGACACCCGAAGCGGCCCTCCAAACAGTGAAACAAGCCTCTACGGTGGTTTAACCCTTTTGCTGCATCCGGCCTGGCAACTTCACGTAGTCATCGATCACTACCGCCACCTTTGGCCTCGTTATGGGATGTTCTGGCCTGCTACCGGATCTACCCGGTGGATGCAGCTACGCTATCGGCCACGCCCCTGGCTGGAGAGTTACCTGCAACTTCGCTTCGACCGAGGCGTCCGCCGTAGCGAAACGCGTGGACCTGCTGGTGCGCTGCTGGAAGCCACGCTACCCCTGCACTATCTGGCTCTCCGCTGGCAGGGTAGTTATGCCTTTAGTAGCACCGTACGCCTTACGGCCCGTCTTGAGTATGTACAACGCACCGACAGTACATCAAACCCGGGATGGCTCTTACAACATCTGCTTCGCTGGCAACCTGCTCCACCGATGCAGCTCGACGCCCAGCTAACGTTTTTCGATACAACGCCTTCGTTGACGCTGTACACCTTGGAACCCAGTCTGCGCTACAGCGCTGCACTCAGTACCTTAACAGGCCAAGGTCAACGCATGGTGCTGCGCCTGCAGCTTATGCTATTGCAGCAAGTCCGTTTGCAGGTTCGCTATAGCACTACGCGTCCCTTAATGGGGAACTCCAGCCGCCTGTGGCAATTTCTCGCGCAATGGCAAGTGGATTAAGTACTGCTCCGAAGGGCCGATTTTCTTACAATAACTACTCCACCTTCCAGCATCGTCATGCCTTCCTCTGCTAAACCGCGACTGCTGGCTGTTGAAGACAATCCGGAGACACGCATCTTGCTGCGCTATCTGCTGCAAGATCAATTCGAGGTGTTGCTCGCGGCTACATTCGACGAAGCCCTTCAGTTAGCCCAGGAAGCCCATGCCGAAATCCTTTTGCTGGATATTAATTTGGGAGAAACACGCACGGGCATTGACCTGCTTCGGGAGTTACGCAGCAAATTTTCGTATCACAACACGCCGGCCATTGCCTTTACAGCCTACGCGCGCCCCGAAGATCGCCATCGATTCTTAGAAGCCGGATTCGACGAATACCTTACCAAGCCTTTTACCCGAAAACAGCTCCTGGAAACCATTGCTGCTGCCCTGCACTCTCGTCGATCCTGAATTTTTGGATGAGTTTCGATCCGTTCGACCGTTTCATCGTTCTTTTCAGCAAAGATTACCAACCAACCTACCTACCTGTGAAGATGCTGCGCCTACTGTTGGGGTTTTTCCTGATATGGACCGGATGTCAACTGTCCCGTTCTTACGAAGTGCGCGGCCGCATTGTGGGCTTCGGTGACGACGGTCGCACCGTGTTTATTGCCCACGAAGCCATTCCCGGCTACATGCCTGCGATGACCATGCCTTTTCAGACAGCCGACACGACTTCGCTTCAAGGGCTGTCGCTGGGCGATGCCATTCAGTTTACTTTTCACGTAAGACGCGATAGCTCGTGGATCACCGACATTCGACGCCTACCTCCAGGTACACCGCTTACCTTGGCCGAAGTCGGGCGGCCTACCCTCCACGGCCTTCCCCTATTAGAAGAGGGCGACTTGCTGCCCGAAGTTACCCTTCTCACGCAAGACAGCATCACCCTACGCACAGCAGACTTGAAAGGTCAGACTGTGGTGTTAACGTTCATCTACACCCGCTGCCCTGTGCCGGACTTTTGCCCCCGCATGTCCGAAAACTTTCAAAAACTCCAATCGCTCTTGCAACAACGCTTTCCGGGACGCGTGCGCCTACTCACAATCAGTTTTGATCCCCTCTACGATACACCTACAGTATTGCGCCGCTACGCGCAACGCTACACCGCCGACACCCAAAGCTGGACATTTGCCACTGGCGACACCACGACCATTCGCCAGCTGGCCACGCGGTTTGGTGTACATTATCAGGAGCAAACCGGCGAGATCGTGCACAACCTCGCTACAGCCCTCATTACACCTGATGGCCGCATTGCACGCATTTGGCGAGGCAACCGCTGGAAGCCCGAAGACGTGTTGCAAACCCTAGCAGAAGTACTGGGATCAACCTAAGCCTACCGCCACACCATCTGCCAGCGGCCTTCTCGGATCCGATAGGCTGCTCCCCATCGCAAATCCAACCGCACATAAGAAAACAAACGACATTGCACGCCTATACCGCCTCCTGCGGTAAATACCGGTTCACTGGATTGCGTAGTTGCGCGAAGGGGCTGTAAGCTTTCGGTAAAGCCATACAGATAAAGCGCTTCAAGATAGATTGGCAGCAGCACAAAACCGTTATCTACAAACCATAGCGGCACCACACTCAATACACCGGCTCGGCCAAACAAACCACGTCCCAGATAAACCTCTTCCTCACCACGTGGCAAAAACGACGTTAGCGCATAAATATCTCCACGGTTTTGCCAGAGTAGGCCGGCATCCAAACGAAGACCGATGTTTGCCCATGCAAAGAACGGCAAGTACAGGTAAATGCGCGACATGTAAGCCTCGCGGGCCGGTAGCCTACTGCGACTTAGGTCCCACAGTGCCCGTGTAGTCCAACTCACCCCCTGGTTGGGCATCAGATCGCGCCAGTTTTGCTGTAAGCGGAACCCCAGCGTAACGATAGGCTCTAGCATCCAACGCGTGTCGGTCAGCAGGGTTGGCCTTCTGGGATGCGCATGCGCAAAAAGTCGCTCTTGCTCATATCGCCCCAACAGGGTCAAAAGTGCCCAGCTGTTATAAACGTTGCTTTCAAAAAGTACGGGCAAATTAGCCGCCAGCGCGGCACCCCGCCGCGCTCGCCCAACACGCCACAGTGACCCATCTTGCCGACGCACCAATACGGTCGAGGGCCAATCATACAGGTAAAGACCGGGCCGGAAAGGCAATCCGCCATACGTCAGCCACAGATCTCCCCAAAGCCGATCCTGCCGGTAAAACCCCTGCACCTGATAAGCCCACCGCTTTAAAGGATCGGTACCGGCAATCCCCAACCCTCCACCCCAACCTAATCCTCTACCATACCCTTCTGGATCCTTTTGAGCTCTAGCGAAAATGGGATAGACGAGACGTGGACGCATCAAGTAGCCCCAAGGCCGATAGGGTCGGATTTCTGGAGCATGAGGGGGACTTGCAGGGCCAACCAACCGGGCCTCAGCCAAAGCAAAAGGCTCCAGCCATGCCGAAGGCACTTCTGAAGCCGCTTCAGGGACAAAAGGAATGCGCACCAGCTCATACCGTTCATGCCGGTAATGGATGAAGGCCAGCCATTGGCCATCAGGAGAAAGGGCTGGCTCCAAAGCCCCAAACGGCACATTGGTGAGGCGCAACACCCGACCCTTAGCCACCTCAAGTGCATATACGTTCGGGATACTATCAGGGTCCGCCGTAAACAGGAGCCAACGGCCATCATCGCTCCAGCTCATGTCGTAAATGGCGCCCTGGCGAAAAGCCAACCAAGGACGGAGCTGAACCCGACCCCCAGAATCAACGTGTGCCTCAAAAAGACCTTGTCGACCCTGCTGGTGGAGCAACACCGCCACGCGATCGCCTTTGGGCGCTGGCGCCAGTTGTAAAAAGAACGCTTCCGCAAACGCTCCAAGGGGCAAAATGCGTCCATCCGGCTTAATCTGCACCCAACGGTTGTAGCTGCCCACGTTCTGCAGGGCCCAAACAGAACCGTCTGGCGCCGGAACAGGTGCATAAACCCGGCCATTGCGCGTAAGCCGCTCCAGGCGACCCTCCATCGTTAGCCGATAGACTTCTGCGGTGAGCTGACCAGCTAAAAAAACATCAGGTACGTAGCGGGCTACCAGCAACGCCTTCCGGTCGGGCGTCGGTGCATACCGATAGTCTTCGGTGGCACTAAAGGTCCGAATGGGCCCTATCTGGCCTGTTGCCACCTCGATCCGATAATAGCCTGGACGTGTCCGGTACCCCTGTGCATAAACCACCAGCGTCTGGGCATCGAGCCAGTAAGGCCGACGTAAAATCAATCCTGGCTCCGAGCGAACAACTTCTACAGCTGTAAAGGGGGCTCGGGCACTCAATTCGGCTTGTATCCGAGCGTGCATCTCTGCTCGGAACTGCCGCCCCAGCGAAGCAGGAAATTCTCGGCTGCCATACCACAGCGCTATGCCAAAACCTGTAAGCGGCATGCGGTGAAACCATCGCGTGGTGCGCCTAAAAAAATCCGCATGCCCCTTTGTCTGAAGATAGGCATATAGATACCCTCCTCCCTTGTAATGTCGATCAAAAGGCCAACTGTACGCCGAAGCCTCCAAAAGCTGGGCCAACCGCCAGGGCCGCTGAGAAGCCATCGCTGCACGGAATTCCATGGTAAAAAATGGGAAGTGTAGTCGCCCAGCCCCGCCCTCGATCTGGCTTTCGTAGTAGACTGCCACGCCTTCAGAAAAACCTGGCGGAACGCTAAGGTTCAGCAGCCGACTCCAATCCGGCCCAATCCACCGCAGCACACCGCCAATGCCTAAGCCCGCAGTAACTTCTGCATGGGCTGCATGCACCAGCTCATGGGGTCCAACAGCATCTAGCCAGGACCAAGCGGTAGGCGCAAGCGCTAGCCCACGCAACCGAGCGGCATCGATCTCCTGACGGTACGGCATCGGAGAGACCAAACCGTTGCCCCGATCGCGATAGTCGTTGAGTACTACAGGGATGCGAAACGCCCAACGCACCCCCACCAGCGCCCGCACGCTATCGTAATGGGTCTCCAGCACAGCAGCAAGCTGCTGTGCTTCTGCCAGTCGACCTTCCTGAAAGATGACTTCAAAAGGTCCTTGCTGCAGCGTCTGATAGCGCACTCCGTAAGGTCGGTACGCAATCTCATACCACTGCGCCGCAGCGGTTTGCGTCATACCCCACAGCAGCACCCCCATCATCATCACGCTATGTCGGACTACCCAACGCATGCGCTTTACTGCACCCACTGTGTACCACAGAGCGACTGATACGGACAACGCGGACACGCTTTCTCCAACACTTCTGCGGGCATAAAAGGAATTTCTGGCGTATTGATCTCTTGAAGCACCCGCCTTAAAACTTCCAAAATGCACATGTAATTCTCAAGCGTGTCTATGCCCCCATTTACCTCTTTTAATTCCTGCTCCCCCAGGCTGATATACATTGCCAGGATTCGATCACAAGGCTGCTTTGTGTACAGGGCATAAAGCAACCGATAAAAGGGAAGCTGAAACGAGCCTATAGCTTTACTCCAACTCGAGCGGTCTTCTAAGTTCAATAGGTTAGGCTTAAGGGTGGGGTAGCCTCCCGTTTTGTAATCTAAAAGGACCACGTTGTTGTCTCTCTGCTCGATACGGTCGATGATGCCCTTAAGCCTAAAGCCGTTCCAAGCAACCTCCAAACGTTTTTCCAATGCTCGAATGGTAATGTCTTGGGTTGTAAGTTGCTGGTTTTGCCAGGCAAGGTAAGCTTCTAAACGCCGGCTTATCTGTCGGCGTAGCAGGGTTAGAGCTGGAGAAAGCGGTTGTCCAAACTCCTCCTCGAAGCAAGCATCAATCACCGCATGCAGTCGATCAGCTTGTAGTCCCTCAGCTTTCAGAGGCCGACCTACCAGAGGCGTGAAAAAGCGCTGTAAGATTCGGTGTATCAGCTCACCTACAGCGCGGGCATCGGGTCTATCTCCAATTGCTTCCGGTTCATGCAGGTTAAGCACAGCTCGGTAGTAAAAACGCAGGGGGCAGGCCAGATAGGTGTCGAGCAGCGAGGCGCTATACGGAAGCGCCCGCAGCACGTCTAGCACAGCTTGGGTTTTAGCGATGGGTTCTGGACGCCTGGCGTGCAACCTTAGCTTGTAGCTTACTGACTGTAGCCTCGCTGGAGGCTGGATCTTTCCTTGTTGTTGTTCCAACTCCCAGATGAGCTGCTCTACAAAGCGGCTACGCTCCCCCTGACGAAGATTTTCCATGTAGAACACATGGACCTCGCGCGCCCCACGGATAAGGTTTTCAACGTGATACCGGACAAGGCGCTGCTGATCTTCCTCAGTTGGCAGCCCCAAAGACCGACGTACAGCGTCGGGTAAAAACGGATCTGGGTCTTCGGTAGCTGGCAATACGTCTTCGTTGGCATCCAGCACATAGACCGTCTCGAAGTTCAGTCCCCGCGTCTCCAAAAGTCCCAGCACCTGCAATCCTGCAACGGGCGTTCCTTCAAAAGGCACGCGTTGCCTGGCCCACAGGCTTTCCAGCAAACGTAAATAGTTGCCAGGCCGCTCCAGTGGCAGGTTACCTAGTAAGGATCGCCCTAAGGCTTCGAGTCCCTCGATCAGTCGTTCAAAAAACCGATCGAAGTATGGATGTAAGCGTGCTGTGCTGTGCGCTGCGATGTAGGCAAGCACCTCAATTGTTCGCTGTGTCCAATCGGTCAGCGTAGCAGCTTGCAGCAGGCGGCGAAGCGTCTGGTTATGCAATGCGCGGAAGTGGGCCTTGAGGGCTTCGGCGGTCGCCGTAGGATCGAGCGAAAGGGCTTGTCGGGCTGCTACTTCAAAGAGCGACGGGTCTTCCTCCAGGGCTTCCAGCACGATGCGGGTCCGACTATTTTGGATGAGGTGCGCCTCCAGCGTGTGCATCAAAATGCGCGTAACGTCGGTACGCTGGCCAAAGCGAAGGTTTTTTGTGTACGGATGGTGTATAAAATGCATATAGGCTTGGCTATCATAGCTCCCCTCTTCGGTACGGCTATCTGCCAAGTTCAATAGCGTTCGCAAAAAGGCTACAACAGGGGTGCGGCTAAGCGGATAACCCAACGACACGTTATAGGGGTCGCCTTGCGGCAGTACGCTAATCGCATGCGAAAGCACGGCAAACAGGCTATCAGCAGCCGGCAGCACAACCACCGTGTGCTCACAAATTGGCCGGTTTGCCTTTTCTCGCTGTGCGGCCAGCTTTGCGGCAAGCGCAAATACCTGTCCATGCCGATCCGGAGCATGGTAGAAGTGCACCTCAGGCAACGCAGGCTTTTCTTCTTTTACCTCCGGATAGGAGACCTGCAAGCCCAACAGCATTTCTTTTAGGCCAGGGCCTGACAAAAAGAGTCCTACGGTTTGGGGCAAACTCAGTAAATAGCGGACAAGCCGTAGCTCTACTGCCGAAAGCGCATACAAGCCAGCCAGTACGATTCGATCATAAGGTGAAAAGTCTACTTCAGGTAAGCGTTCGGCAACCGTCCGAAAGCGACGAGCAGGCGTCCAGTAGTGCTGCGTTTCAAGCTGGGTATAAAATGCTCGGTAGTAGTTGGCTAAAGGCTCCTCTGGAAGTAAGGCGGCTATTTGCTCTGGCAAAACTTCGCCCGCATGTAACGTCTCTAGCGTATCAAACAGCCGAAACCCTAAGGGCAAAAAACGGCTTGCAGTGAGAAAATGGTCACCCCCATAGCGCGGCGTAAGTGTGCAATGCACGCTAAACAGCACTGCACAGGCATCCACAGGTTCAAGCCATCGTCCCTCCAAGGCGAGCACATCGCGCGCCAGGTGATCGACCCAGTCCTCAATAGACCAGATTCGAGGCCCGATATACGGTCCACCCACGCGTTCAGCCAACGCCTTACGTAAAAAATGCGCCGGTCGACGGCCAGGAAAAATCACCACATTACGCCCCCAGTCGCGCCCTTGAGCTTGTAGATGATCTAAAACAACAGGGATCAGCGGCCTTCCTGGGGGAAGAATCGTTATGCGCTCCATACAACCGTTGGCGTCTGGTGCAAATAAATCAGGCAGGACCTAACCTGTCGCTCCGGCCAAAGTGCTGCCACAAGCCGCGCATATTCCTGAATCTGCAGGGTATGCGTTGGATCGGGCGCTCCGGTCTTAAAGTCTACTACCACCACTTCATCAGCCCTAAGCAGCAAGCGGTCGATGCGCCGCAGCGTCCCATTGGCATCAACCACCTCCCACTCGGTCTTTACGCATTGCCCTTCACGGGGCATAAACAAGGCTCGGATTTCAGCCTGTTTTAGACAGATCAAAAGCAAGTGCCGCGCTTCTTGCTTCAGATTAGCCCATTCCGGATGCTGCGCCAGCACGCCTTCCAGCGCTTGGTCCACCTGACTTTCCCAATCTGCCGCAAGGGTGTGTAACTGCGCCAACACGGCATGGCACAACTCCCCAAGCCGTCGTGCCCCAGCATCCCAGACCGGCGGATCTAAAGCTTGTGCCTCCAAGGGTGCAACGCCCTTTCGCAAGACCGCGGGAGTTTTAAAGCTTGAAGGATGCACGCTGCCGTACGTCGGTTCTCCCCAGGTGCTGGCTTCAATCGGCCAGAATGCGTGCAGTCGTGTCCTATCGTCTTCTCCAACCACCCGCACGTGCAGTTCGTGCTTGGCGCGCGTAAGCGCCACATATACACGACAGAGCTCATCGATCAGGCTCATCGCTTGGGCATGCCGGCGCAACGCTGCCAAAGACGGGCTATGCTGCTCATAATGCTGCGGTAATGCCCACAGCTGGGGCACTCCTTGCGCATCCTCAACAAGCATAAAGGTATCCTTGGAAGGCGCAGAAAGCCACCAGAGCACCACAACCACAGGAAACTGTAATCCTTTGGCTTTGTGGACCGTCATCACGGTAATCGCATCTTGCCCTTCGGCAATCGGGAGATCCCAATCGTCGTCTTCCGAAGACGCTGCAACCTTCTCAAGCAACGCGCGCAGACTACCTTGGCCAGAAGCCTCGAAGGTTTGCACCACTTCCAGCCATTTAGCCAGCGCCGCTTCTTCTTCCGGAAAACGTTCAAAAAGCTCCCAAACCCGATAGAGCGCTACGGTCAGGTCATACACAGGCAAATAGCCTACCCGGGTAAACAACGGCTCAAATCGCTCTTTCCAGACTTCCGGAAATACTTCGCGGAAAGCCGTGTAACGCGGTCGCACTTCCCGATGCTGCAGCAAAAAATCCTGGATTTTTGAGTTGTCTATAATTCCTTGCAATAAGGGACTCAAAAGCACTGACACAAACGCCATATCGTCAACCGGAACATCCAAAAACTGCAGCAATGCGCTTACCCCATCAATCACGGGCTGCCGCCGCACATCTAAACTGCTGTGCGACAGTACCGCAATACCCCGCGCGGTCAACCAAGTGCTGACCTGCACCGCGTCTCGGTTCCGTGGCACTAGCACCGCAACGTCCTGCCCCCTATAGCCACGCTGCTTTATATCCGCTAACAACGTGCACAACTCTTCTGGCACCTCCTCAACCTCCAGGCGCCTATATGTTACGTAACCTGTCTCCTCCCGACCCGGACGTACCCGCTGCGTTACCCTCGCAAGCCCACTAGACGCAAAGTACTGCCTTTCTATCTCCTCCGCCGAGCACAGCTTAGCAGCATGCTCACTAAAAAGCCACGAAACAAACCGGATAATTTGTCCATCACTCCGATAGTTTGTGCCTAGGGACTTCACGCGGACCGGAATACCCTCAAAAGGCGAGCATTGCTGCAAGCCTGCCATAATCTGCCAGTCTCCTCCCCGAAAGCCATAAATCGCCTGCCTGGTATCCCCAACGACGCATAGGCTGCCCTTATGGTGAAGAGCCCTACTGGCCAGTTGCCTAAGTAGCGCCCACTGCGCAGGCGAGGTATCCTGAAACTCGTCCAGCAGTATATGCTCAGGCAGAGGTCCCCACCGCTGCTCCAGAAACTCTACCCCTTTTGAAACCAACAATTCCAGCAGTGTCCGCGTCCCTTCACCGAGCAACACCTGTCCCAGCTCCTGCTGGCGCCAACGCAGACTTGGCCGCACGCGATGATAGACCTGTACATAAGGAGCCGGACGCGACCGCGCCAGCCAGTCTACGTAGCGTTGCACAATTTCTTTAAGCTGGACTCGCCATGGCTGCAGTGCAGCCTCTCCTTGGGATTTGCTTTTGTGCTGCTTGAAGGCTTCCTGATCTAAATTGCGGCCAATTAATCTGTCTAATGCTCCCTTTTCTACGTCTTCGAGCAAACGCTGAAAATGGCTTCGCAAGGCCACTCCCTGCGCCGTGTACTGCGTTATGCACTGCCGCATCTGAAAGGCTACCCCTTGCAATTGGGCTCGCAGGCGCTCAGGCTCTTGGGGATCGACAGGATTTTCAGGGGGATCCAGCGGCCGATGCAGCAGCAAATCATAGAGTCGGTAGGCTTCTGTACACAACTTGGTATAAGGATCCCATAGGTAATCAGGGCGCGTTTTTTCCAGCAATGTGGTCAGCTCCAGCAGCGTTGCTTCCTGCACGGCGGCCACCTGCGCAAAGGCTTGTTCAAAAAGCGCCCGGCCATCCAGTACCAGCGTAAACGAAGATCCCCAACCCAGCTCGTGGGCAACACCACGCAACAGACGCCCCACAAAGCGATCGATCGTCATCACTTGGAACGCCCCATATTGCGCCAGCAACCGATCTACTGTTTCCTTTGCCCACGACGCAAGCCCCTCAGGCTCGCGACCTAAGGCTTCCTGCAACAAGGCTAAAGTGTCTGGATCACCCAACGCTGCCTTTTTTAGGTACTCAAGTACGCGACGGCGCATTTCACGGGCCGCGTTGTTCGTAAACGTCAGGGCCAATATGCGATACAGGGCACCTGGGGCAGCGTCTAACTCGATCAATCTGCCAAGCAAGCGCAGCGTAAGCTGGTGCGTTTTGCCTGATCCGGCTGAAGCCGCAATCAGTTCAAAGTGCGGCTGCTCTGCAGTGTACATAGATGCGCAGGACTAGACATAAAAAAGCGGCTTGCTTTAAGCTTAAAGCAAGCCGCTAAGACGTTCAAGCCTCAAGTCACCCTCGCCTAGGAATGCGCCAGTTTCTCGCGTCGCTCTGCCCGCAGCGATGCCCATCCGCTCACAAGCAAAACCAAAGCCACAATCCCGAGCGAAACTAAAGCCGGAATTTTAAACAAATCCGAGATCAACATCTTGCACCCGATGTACACCAGGATGACGGCCAGGCCAATGTGGAGATACCGAAAGCGCTGAATGAGCCCGGCTAATACAAAATATAGCGCGCGAAGGCCAAGAATCGCGAAGATGTTCGACGTATACGCGATAAAGGGTTCTGGCGTGATCGCCAGCACAGCAGGCACCGAATCCACCGCAAACATCACATCGGTACTTTCCACTACAAGCAACGTTAGCAAAAGCGGGGTTGCTTTCCAACTGCCGTTTTCCTTTACCAAAAAGCGCTGGCCATGATAGGTAGGGGTTATCGGCAACATGCGCTGGGCCAGACGCAAAACGGGGTTATGCTCCGGCTGCACCTGCTCTTCATTGCGCCGAGCCAAACGAACCCCGGTATACACCAGAAACGCGCCAAAAACGTAAATCATCCAATGGAACATCTCCAGAAGCTGAATGCCGGCAAAAATGAAAAGGGCCCGCATAAGCACTGCCCCGATAATCCCCCAGAAAAGCACCCGGTGCTGATACGCAGGGGGTACCGCGAAATAGGAAAAAATCACGGCAAACACAAAAATGTTGTCCGCACTGAGCGATTTTTCCACCAGATAGGCCGTAAAAAAGTGCAGGGCTGGAACAGCCCCCCATAACACTAGGATTAGAACATTAAAGGCCAGCGCAGCAACAATCCAGACGATACTCCAGGAGACAGCCTCTTTGAACTTGACTTCATGGGCACTGCGATGAAAAATCCCAAGGTCGATCGCTAACATGATTACGACCACAACGTGGAAGAAAATCCAAACCCATAAGGGGAATTCCATAGTCTATCCTCTGTTGGCTAATCGTTTTTGAGACCTGCCACCAGAGCCCGGAAGCGCCGAGGTTCATCGCGTTGAAGCAGCACAAAAAAACCTTCAACCGACGAACCACTCGCTTGGAAGGGCCTGCGGTGGCACATCGGCCGAAGGTCTCGCAAAAACCTGTGGCATAGGTGGACAGAACCGGAGACGCCGAGCGCCTCGTGCTGACGATTCCGCCCCCGGACGTTGCGTCCGGCTGCTACTCCCCTTCGGATATCGCTGAAGCTAACAAAAAAGCTTCAGGCTGCAAAGTTTCTTATAATCCTAGAGGCGGAGGGGGAGGGATTCGAACCCTCGGTGCCCGCAATGGGCACAACGGTTTTCGAGACCGCCCCGTTCGACCGCTCCGGCACCCCTCCAGCCGCCAATATACTCACTCCGGATACCTCGGTTCTATAAGCAATCTGCAAAGAAGCACCAAAACTGCTTCACTACTCTAGGGGTACGTTAAGCAAACGAGGCCTAGGTAAGCAACGGGAACCCGCCATAGCCTCGTCATTCCAGCAAGGCTGCGGCCCTCTGAAGAATTTATTTCCCCAGATTTTTCAAGGCGCCCCGCCGTATTTTGCTATTACGATAACCTATTGCTAACTGCCCCGTGAAGCAGAGTCGCTTTAAAATCTTCTCTGATCCTGTTCATGGCTTTATTTCGGTGCCCAAAAACCTGTTGCTGGACCTGATCGAAACGCCCGAGGTGCAGCGACTGCGGCGCATTCGCCAGCTTGGCTTAGGCCATTTGGTCTTTCCAGGCGCCGAGCACACCCGTTTTAACCACGCCTTAGGGGCTATGGCCCTCATGCAAGAAGCCCTGGCCAACCTTTCAGAGAAAGGAACCCCGATCTCGACCGAAGAACACCTGGCCGCATGCGCAGCAGCCTTGCTGCACGATATAGGGCACGGCCCGTTTTCGCATACGCTTGAACATCAGCTTATCGAAGGCTTCACCCACGAAGCCATGAGCCGAGTGCTTCTTTTGCGGCTTAATGAGCGTTTCAATGGGGCCTTAGACTTGACAATCCAAATCTTTGATGATGTTTATGCCCGCCCCTTCTTCCATCAGCTCGTTTCCAGTCAGCTCGATATGGACCGTCTCGACTATTTGCGCCGCGACTCGTTTTACACGGGCGTTGTTGAAGGCAAAGTAGGCGTTGAGCGCATCATTAAAACACTTCGCGTGCATCCCATCGAAGGCGGGCCTGACAGCCGGATCGTCATCGAATCTAAAGGCATCTATGCGGTAGAAAACTTTCTCATTGCCCGACGGCTGATGTACTGGCAGGTGTATCTGCACAAAACGGTACTGGCTGCCGATGCCCTGCTGCGCGCTATTATTCGGCGCGCCCGCATCTTGATTCAAGTCGGTGATGCCCAAACAGCTGCCTCCTGTGCCCCAGCCCTGTGTTTTTTCCTTGAGCGTCCCCTAAAAGCACCCGAAGCCTTTACAAGCAACGAGGTGATCGAAAACTTCTGCCAACTTGATGACGTCGATGTGCTTTACAGCATTAAGCAGTGGAGCCGGGCACGCGATGCGATACTGGCCGACCTAAGCCGTCGCTTTCTCCATCGCCAGTTCTTCCGCACAACCTTTTTGCCAGAAGCTCCCTCACCAGCGCAATTAGCCCAGTGGCGTCAACGCGTAGCCCAATGGCTAGTCCAGCAAGGCATTGTGCCCTACGCCCAGGCAGAAGAAGCCGCTACCTATTACCTTACCGCCGATGCCTCACAGCACACCGCCTACGAACCGGTGTCGGATCCAATTCCGGTACTTGACCGCAACGATCAAATCCGGGAGCTATCCCGCACGGCCGATGCGCCGGCAATCGACGCCATTGCCCGTTTTGTGATCAAACCTTACCTTTGTTTGCCCAAAGAACTGCCCTTGGAACTTCCCTAAGGCTGAATTTTATGGGGTGTACATCTCAACGGGTGCGTTCATTTTCTACCCATTGCACAGCATGTTGCATAAGCTCAGCTGCACTACGCAACCCCAGCTTGGTCTTAATACGGGCACGATAAGATTCAATGGTCTTGACCGAAAGGTGTAACCGCTCCGCAATTTCACGGGTCGTCAGGCCACGACCCGTTAGCTCAAAAACTTCCAATTCGCGATCACTAAGCAATTCGACGGGCGTGCGCGCTTCGGTACGTCGGTGGCCGGTCATGCTCAAAAGCAACCGCTCGCTAATCTCTTCACTCACATAAAGTCCTCCAGCCAGCACCCGCCGCACTGCTTTAACGATCACATCAACTGCTTCAATTTTCATCACGTATCCTCGCGCTCCAGCTCGGATAGCCCGCTCGGCATACAACGCCTCGTCATGCCGCGAGATGACCAGCACAGGCAGGTCTGGCTTCCAGGTATGGAGGTGCTTGATCAGTTCCAGACCGCTCATACCCGGCAGCGAAATGTCCACAATAGCGAGATCGGGCTGGACTGTATCCAGCATGCTGAGGGCTTCTTCGGCAGAAGCAGCCTGCCCACAGACTTCCAGGTCAGCCTCAGCTTCAAGCGTCAAGGCTAACCCTTTGCGCATTAAGGGATGGTCGTCGACAATTAGGATGCGCTTTTTCATCATCAGGGAATCACTTCAGCTTCTGGGAGAACCTGTGAGGCGTCAGCAGGAAGGACGCGTCCGCTTAAAGGAACGGCTGCATGCACTTCGGTGCCTCCTTGAGGACAGCGCCGGATTTCCAAATGACCGCCTAACAAGCGTGCCCGATAGTGCATAATACGCAGCCCCATACCGGACGTCTCAGGCAGTTTTTCTGGAATCCCTACACCATCGTCGCGTACCCATAGATGCAGGGCTTCGTCATCGGCTTCCAGCACCACCCCAATTGTCCGTGCCTTCCCGTGGCGCACTGCATTGCTAAGCGCTTCCTGGGCAATGCGGTACAGGTGGGTAGCTACCAAATGGTCGGTAACAGGGACCGGCTTTTCGGCTTCAAAAAGACAACGAACCCCAAAAAGCTGTTCAGCTTGCCGCGTCAGGCGCTGCAGGGCTGCCTGCAATCCATTGGCTTCTAGCTCTACAGGGATCAGCCCGCGAGCCAGTGTGCGGGCCTGCTGATCAGCTTGGCGGATGAGCTCCGTCAGTTCTTCCAAATCCCGAGCTTCAGGCCGTCCCTGTGCAGCCAGCCTTTTAGCTAAGCTCTGGCTGATAAGGGCTATACCGGTCAGCATCTGGCCTAGGCCGTCATGAAGATCCTGCCCGATGCTGCGTCGTTCTTCGTCGCTGATGCGCAGGATTTCCTGTTCCAATCGCCGCGTTTCGGATAGATCACGCACAAGGCCTGTAAAAAGACGGCGATCGGAGAGCCGTACTTCACTGACGGCTAGGTACATCGGGAATGTAGTCCCGTCTTTACGCAGGCCTGTGACTTCACGCCCTCGTCCGATAATGCGTCGGCGGCCAGTTTCGAGATAGTTGCGAATATAGCGGTCGTGCTGTTCGCGATAAGGCGATGGCATAAGCACCGAGATATTTTGGCCGATAACCTCCTGGGCAGAGTAGCCGAAAATGCGCTCGGCAGCTGGATTGAAGAGCAGGATGCGGCCGCTTTCGTCGATGGTGATGATGGCATCGACGGCTGTTTCGACGATGGCGCGATAGCGGGCTTCGCTTTCCCGTAGGGCTTCTTCGCGCTCCTGGCGCTCGATGGCCGTGGCCAGCACATGCGCCACCGCCTGCAGAAAGTGCACGTCGTCGTGGGAAAAGCGGCGCGGGCGGCAGGAATGCGCACCCAGCACACCCCAGGAGCGGCCGTTGACAAAAATCGGCACGCTCAGCCCGGCCTGCACGCCGTGAAGCCGAAGTAGCTCTGGGCAGGCAAAGCGTGTTTCTCGGCGGAAATCCTCTACAACCACAGGACCACCGGCTCGCAGGGTGTAGCCGGCCTGCGAGTTGGAGCCGACCGGCACGCGGAACGTCCCGACCACCCCTTCCTGCCAGCCGTAACCAGCCACCAGCAGGAATTCCTGGTCTTCGGGTAGCAAGCGCAACACCTTGGCAAGTTCTAGGCCGAGGGCTGCGGCCACGCGCTCGGTAGCATATTCGAGCAGGAGCGGCAGCGGCAGATTGGCAAGAGCCCGGCGCCCCAGTTCGGCCACCACGGCCTGCTGTCCGGCCCGCACCTGCAGCTCGCGCTCGATCTCCCACCGACGCTGGCGGGCGCGCGCCCGCCGCACCAGCAGCTGCAGGCGGGCTTTGAGCAGCGGCGCAGGGGCGCCGACGTCCAGCAGATCGTCCACGCCAGAACGAAGCAGTCTGTCGAGCGACCCGGGCGTACTGCGATCGGCCAGCGCAGCCACCAGCACCACCTGCTCACCACCGGCCGCCGCCCGCACCACCTCGACCTGCTCGCATAAACTTTCAGGATAACCGAACAGGATGAGCAGCTGGGGAAGGGCTTCGGGGGCTGGCGGCAACGCCCCTGGACGCAGGGTGACCGTAAGCTTCTCCTCCTCGCGGAGCAGTCGGCTCAGCCGCTGCCCCATGCTCCGCGAAGCGCCCCAGATGCCGACGTGGATCGGTGTCATGGTATCCTCGACAAGCATGCCGCCCCATGTCCAAAAAACGGCCTATCAAAAAGAGTATAGGCAACCTTCAGGCGGCACGCAAGCGACAAGGTTGGGTTCCCCGAGGCCCGATCAGCAGGGCCGCGCTACCGGCAGCGTCCAGACGCGCCGCCGGCCCCAACACATAGGCCAGATACACAAAAAAGGCCACAGTTAGCACAAACAAAAGTACCAAGGTTACCAGCAACCAGCGCGGAGTGAGTTCAGCCATGGGTTTAGAAAGCTTTGCTCCATTAGCATCCCGGCCTTAAATAACCGCACGCACCCGCAGCTCGTCAAGATCAAAAAGCAGCAATTAGTACGATATGATCGCGCAAAGCCGGATATTGCTGCAGTAATTTTTGCATCCGATCGCTTAAGGGACCAGGTGCTTGTACAAAGCAAAATCGCTCCACTTTAAAGCCTATCTTACTGACCACCTCGCTAAGCGTATATGGCAAAAACCAAAAACTGTAGTTAAAATTTGTAATTTATTTATCTTAATGCATTAGGAATGCAACAATCAATCACTATAAACTTTTTATGTTAATTTAATTAATTGAAAAATCTAATCTTAAAACCAAAAACTCTTTATTTAAACTGGTCTCTTAAAGTTTTGCATCATCATCAACATTTTACAATATATGTCTTGATCACATTTTTTCATGTAATGATTTATCACTTCTATAAGATCAAGATATTTATCATTGTTTTTTAACATATTATTATCGTGTATTCTATACCAAAATAGAGATTCAGGAACAACCATGATCTTGTAACCAGAAAAGGAAGCTCTAATCAAAAATTCCCAGTCTTGATAAGCAAATTCTCTTTTCTCATTGAAGCCGCCAAGCTTACGAAACACCTCTGCTCTTATAAACATATTAGCATCACCGAAAACATTCTCTAAGAAACCAATTTGATAACAATTTCCTAAAGGTATATATCTAGCTAAAGGTCTATTCTGCAAAATATCCTCATAATTTGCAAAATGATCACAAACACAGGTTAAAATATCAGCTTCAGAATTCAAAATAGAACTGACAAAAATTTCTATTTCATCGTGTTTTGCAATATTGTCATCGTCCATAAACATGATATATTCACCTGAAGCATGTTTAGCAGCACAATTTCTAGCTGCTCCAAGATATTTATTTTCTTGTCTTATTATTTTCCAATTTTTAAGCTTAAACAATGACTCTATCTCGTCTAAGAAGGCAACTGCTTCTGGAGAACTACTTCCATCGTCAACAAGGACAACCTCAAATTTATTATAACTTTGATTTAACAAAGAATCTAATGCTTCTACGAGAAAGTTTGGTCTATTATAATGAGTAATACAAACGGTAACTAAAGGTTTATTTTTACTTATATAAATTTTAAAACTTTGTTTTATACTGAATAAAATACTTTCATGCCATTGAATATATTTTTTCTCATTATCTTTTTGATCAATAGCAGGTCTAGGTAAAGGCATATTATTAATCAATATATTTCTCAAAGAATTAGCCAATGCTAAAGGGTTTGGTTCAAATAGACAAAACGAACGATCTTC
>Ga0197143_1000042_pt1 | contig 137079 bp, 151 predicted proteins | sample GBS70_MetaG_FD_148603 | JGI IMG/M metagenome (GOLD analysis project Ga0197143, IMG submission 148603) | Sediment microbial communities from Great Boiling Springs, Gerlach, Nevada, United States - GBS 70_MetaG | ecosystem: Environmental > Aquatic > Thermal springs > Hot (42-90C) > Sediment... | reverse complement strand
TTGATGAGAGATGCAATGATATCCCAAAGCATATAATGAATAGACTTAGCTTAGCAGATAAACTCTACAGAAGGCTTGTAGCATCTTATGCTGATGAATCATCGATAAAAGTTATGCTCTTTGGTAGAAAGAGTGCTATAGAGATGTGCAGCAAGGCTACAAGTATGAACGTTAGCATCCATGAATGTAATAGTATAGCAGATATGGCTAGTATAATAATGGATAGTATTAAAGGAGATAAGCATGTAGATGATGTTGTAAGGGTATACTTTGTTCTATCAGATTGGCAATGGGTGTACATTGAGCCATTGCTAAGGTTAAAGGATAGTAATGCAAGGTTCTTCTTTGAAGGAGCGTCTGATGAGAGGAGTGCTCAAGATATAAATGCAGAGAGAAGGTTAGAGAGTATAGTCAAGGTTAAAGGCAAGAGAGGCTTGAATGCTCTGATAGATAAGGTTATGAGCACACTTGCTAGCGATATGAAAGGCTAAATAGAGAGATATATGCATGGAAAAGGCTTTATGTATGGAAATAATTTTATATGCTTAAATTAAGTATGTTCTCATAATGCTAGATCTTTATGCTGTACTTAAGTTGGTTGAACAAGAGATGCAGGAGATGCGTAAAAGGCAGGAGCATGTGATATCATCTTATCAGCAGCAGACTAGGGAGGAGATAGTTAAGAAGATCATTACTGCTAATGAGAGTATACTAGAGTCTGCAGAAGTAAAGGTTAACGAGCTTAATGAAGTAGAGCAAGGTAAACCTTACATCATTGCTACAAACAGACATGTTCTGTATATAGGGGTTAAGAGGTTCATAGATGAGAGCTCATTAAGCATACACATAGACCCACTCATATATCCTTCTCAATTTAATCTAAAGTTCATATTAGATGAGCCATGTGTAGCATTGCATAACATATCAGCAAGTACTGGTATAGTATCCATTAATAAGCGTACTGTTATAAGAGCAGTAGACCAAGTAGAGCAGATAACAAGCAATGATATAGATGGTATAGTAAGATTATGGCTTAATGAGTATGATGAATCTAATGCTAAGAGGATAATCAAGGGTATAGCAGCATTAAGGAGCCTTAATGCTTTAGTAGATTACATCCTTACCTCTGGCAAGCATACAAGGAAGAGCACAATATACCTATGCAATGATCATGATGATGAGCCTATGCATAAGCATGATAAGATGATACCAAGGGATCAGGTTAGAGGGGTTATAAGGCATATTCTAGATGTTTAAGCTATATTAGTTTAGTTAGTTAGTTAGTTAGGATGCTATCTCATACCTTATACCTTGGCTCTTAAGCATATGCATTAGCCTCTCAGCATGCTCCTTATCCTCTGCCTCTAGGCTTAATATAACCTTTGCATTGCCTACACTAACATCACTGCCTAGCCTATCATGTATAACATCAACTATGTTAACCCTGCTTGTTGCTATTGCATCAACTACCCTCTTGAACTCTCCTGGTCTATCAACCAACTGCACAGATATCCTTACAAGTCTACCTATGCTAACCAAGCCCTTATGCACTATCTGCCCTAGCAAGAACATATCCACATTACCCCCGCTAAGCACTACAACAACGTTCTTACCCTTTAACCTACCATTACCATCATTCAGTAGATATGCTAGACCTACTGCACCAGCAGGCTCAACTACTACCTTAGCCCTCTCCATAAGAAGGAACATAGCCTTAACTATCTGCTCATCATCAACCAATACTACATCATCCATATACTCCTTCATTATCGCAAGGGTTAACTCCCCAGGCCTCTTCACGGATATACCATCTGCTATGGTTGATCCATTGCTAACCTCAACTATTCTATCCCTTGCCAATGACTCCTTGACTGCTGAGAATGCCTTGCTCTGAACCCCTATTATCTTTACATCTGGCCTCTTACTCTTAACTGCTACCGCTAAGCCTGAGGCTAAACCTCCTCCACCAACTGGGGTTATTATAGCATCAACCTTGGGCAGATCCTCAAGTATCTCTAGCCCTATTGTACCTTGCCCTGCTATAACATACTCATCATCAAATGCATGTACAAATACCCTCTTCTCACTCTCTGCTATCTGCATAGCCTTCTCCCATGCATTATCATATAGCATACCATGGAATATAACATCTGCACCATATGCTCTAGTTGCTGATACCTTTGCTGGTGATGCATTGATGGGCATAACAACCGTGCACCTTATGTTAAGCATCTTGCTTGCATATGCTAAGCCCTGAGCATGGTTACCTGCTGATGCTGTTACAACACCCCTAGCCTTCTGCTCATTGCTTAATGAGTGTAACTTAACATATGCACCCCTAACCTTAAAAGACCCTGTCTTCTGGAAGCACTCCATCTTAAGGTATACGTTGCAGTCTGCTAGCATGCTGAATGTGTTAGAGTGGTCCAATGGCGTTCTATGCACTATGCCATTAAGCACTCTACTAGCCCTTACTACATCATCGTATGTAAGCATGTTAAGAGCATTAATGATGCTCTAATAATAACCTTAAGTAATCATCTGTTATACTATAGCATTATTTAGCAAGCAATAAGTATTAATCTACTATTATCGTAATTATATTTATGCAGGCTAAGTCATGGAAGAAGAGGGACCCAGGTATAACTCTAAGGCTAGCATTATGCTTCTTCATACTCTCCATGCTATATCTAGTATTCCTTACCATCCTAGCATACCTTGGGGTAGGCTTTATACCTCTAGTCTTCATAGGCGCATCTCTAGTTATACTCCAATTCTTAATATCGGATAAGATAGTCCTATGGAGCACTGGTGCTAGGGTCGTTAGTGAGTATGAGTTTCCTAGGTTACATGCAATAGTTGATAGATTAGTTATAAGGGCAGGGTTGCCTAAGCCAAAGGTAGCTGTTATGCATACAAGTGTACCAAATGCATTTGCTACAGGTAAGGGTTATAGAAGTGCGATAGTTGCAGTAACCACTGGTTTAATGAGTATGCTTGATGATGAGGAGTTAGAGGGTGTTATAGCACATGAGTTAGCACATATAAAGAACAGGGATATGCTTGCAATAACCCTAGCAAGTGTATTCTCTACAGTAGCATGGTACATGATGCACTGGGGCTGGTATGGTACATATGGGTATAGGAGTAGGGATCAGGCTAGTAATGCGTTAATAGCAATACTAATAGCAGCAGTAACATGGTTCATAAGCTTCCTTATAATAAGGGCAATCTCAAGGTATAGAGAGTTCATAGCAGATAGGGATGGTGCACTGCTTACAGGTAAGCCATCAAAACTTGCTAGTGCATTAAGGAAGATAAGCGGTATGATGAGTAGGATACCAGAGAGGGATCTAAGGGAGGTTGAGGCTATGAACGCATTCTTCATAATCCCAGCACTATCTGGTGATACACTTAGCAGTCTATTCTCTACACATCCACCAGTACAAGAGAGGATCAAGAGGCTAATGGAGTTAGAGGCTGCAATGCATACTTGATATTCAAGGGTTGGGGTATAAGGAAGAAGAAGAGAGGGGATGATAAGGATAGTAGTAGCATATTCAGAATAACAACTGCATTCATAACACTAAACATTAGACTTAAGGTTGAGTTCAAGGACTTAAGTGCTGTCTGTATAAAAGAGGCCTCAGGAGGGTTCAGTGATGCCTTAGACTCAGTTAAAGGGTTCCTTTCCATTAGTAAAGAGATATCCTATAGCATAAAGGGTGATAGGTATGGGTATATATGGATAATCATAGAGGGAATGGTGGAGGATGCTGTTGCAGCAATAGATGCCATAGCAGATACATTCATAGAGTATGGATTTGGGGAACAGATACTTGCTGCTATATTTGCATTTAACTACAAGGGTAAGAGGCTTTACCTTATATATAACTACAAGGGTAAGAGGTTCTATCCATTTGTACCAATAGGCAGTAGGGAGAGGGATTATGATACTGAGATGCTTGTATACTCCATAGCAAAGGATGAGTTAAACATGGAGAATGATGTAAGTAAATGGTATCCCATATGGGATATACCATTATAGAGATATCAAATATTTTATTTTGTTTACTTATTATTAATCTAACAAGGCTTCTGGAATTATACCCTCACCTTTGAATACCTTTCTAACCTCATCTATACTTATATCAACTGCAGGTATTATTATATCAGATGAGACTATAAGTTCATCCTTAATCCTTTTACCCTTGCTCTTAACAAGCATACGCATACCTCCTATAACCTCTCTTATAGTATTCTCATCTATATCTTTGCTATTCTTAAGCATCCTAACGAGTCTGTTATCCAAGGAGTTCAACTCCCTCATAACATCTATACTTACATAGTATTGGGCATCGTTCATTAACCTAACTATAAACCTCTTACCTTTGCTCTTGCTCATTGATCAAGAACCTCCTTAGCCTCTCCTCTCTCCTCTTTACCCTCTCCCAATTCCTTACTCCTACCCTTCTTACTTGCAACCTCCCTCTTCAATCTATCCAACTCCTTCTCTACAGCACTCTTTATCATTGCATCCTCTAACTCCTTCTCTATCATATCCTTGTTTGTAGTATAATCTGTTAGTACTCCAGTATTTATTAACTCATCCAGTGCTAAAGCCTTTGCTTTCATACGTTCAGTCTTCTCCTCTGCCCTTTGCATGGCATAACCTACATCAGCCATCTCTTCGCTTATCCCTGTTATACTCTCCTTTATCTTAACCTCTGCCTCAGCAGCAGTGTACCTTGCCTTTATAACCTCCTTCTGTAACTTGAACTGCTCAACCTTAACACTTAACCTCTTTGTCATCTCCTCAAGCCTTAACTGCTCCTTCTCCATCTCCTCTATCTGCCTCTCAACATCTAGTAGTTGTTGTATATTCATATTCTTCCTCTCCAAAGCTAACCTTGCAAGGTCCTCTCTACCCATCTCCAATGCACTCCTTGCCTGCTCCTCTAACCTGTATATATTATCCTTAAGCTTTGCCTTCTGCATCTCTAACCTCTTCTTTGATGCAACAACTTCAGCAACATTCTGCCTTAGTTTAGTTAACATCTCCAACTGCTTCTGGTAAGAGTAATCAAGAACCTCCCTAGGGTCCTCAAATTTATCAAGTAACTTGTTAACCTTCTGCTTAACCAACGATGACATCCTCTTTATTAAACCCATATATAGATTAGAGGAAGGGTTGATTATAAGAGTTTTGCATTAAAGGTATCGGTGCTACATTCAAAATATTTACAATATACAAATACTATAGTTAATTAAGCCAATTTTAATAAATGGAATAATTGAAAGAAAGAGGTATAAAATTAGAAGATTAATAAATATATCCAGATTTATTCTCTACTCCTAATTCTTATTAGACTGTATGCTGCAAATGATGCTAGTGATGCTATACCTATAGATAATACTCCAAGCATTGACTCTGGAATAACCATGAACATCTCAGAACCTCCTCCAGAACCTCCACCACCTGCATTGTAAACAAGGAATGTAGTCTCCCTCTCTGCTATTAACTCATTGCTGCTAGAGTAGAATAATGCTATTGCCCTCCATTCACCACTTCTATCTGGTGCATTTGAATCACTAAACCATACATTAAACTCTCTGCAATTATTACTGCAATCAGATGGTAATGGTGAGTATGTTGGGGCATGAGCATTTGTTATTGTAATGCTGGCATATGCATTACTATCATGTGGAGGTATGAGTATACATTCTACATATGCTACCTCATCAATATCTGTTAATGCTATACACTCTACTGGTAGAGCAACATACTTGATACTTGGGTATGTGAATAACCATGCATCACCATTTACCTGTGTATCATTTACCTCATTACTGTCATTGTTGCTATTATCATTATCATTATTATTACTGTTGTTGGTATTATTGTTCTCAGAGCCGTTGTTATCATTGAGCAGGAATGCATTTGTGTTATCGTCGTTGCTTAATGGTATTACTGTATTGGTATTATCACCACTATTTATTATATTGTTACCATTGCTTGTATCGTTGGTTACATTACTTGTAGTGTTAGGCAGTGTTATACTGTTATTATTGTTGTAGTTGCCTATAAACAGTAATAGGAGCAATGCTGATACTGTTATCGTTCCGTTCACTATCTCACCATATCTATCCACCATAGGTGTCAAATAAAATTAAGTATTATTAAAAGGACTATGTTACTTGAAGACTATAATGAATGATATATATCAGCTATTATATAATGAAGAGATGATTAACTATAGCAAACAAAATAAAGAATGAGAGATAGATTTATTTATATCATGAGACTGCCTTAGCCTTTTCATCTAAACTCTTAACCTTATCAAGCCTCTCATCTATCCTTATGCTTAGCTCTACTCTCTTAATACCTAATGCTAAAACAGCATCATTTGCTGTCTTTAATGCATCAAATAATTCATCTATACTATTGCATTCTATCAAAGTACACATACCAGTAACCTCATACCTTAAACCTTTAGTCTTCAAAGCATTAACAGCAGCTGTAATATATCTACTTAGGCTTGTAGACCCAGTGCCTATTGGTACTATGCTAAACTCAGCATGAATATAACCCATAGATAGTTTATAGCAAATCAAGTATATATTGTTTGAAAAGAGAAAAAGTTTATTATTACCCATTGTAATGTATAATTATGGCTTTGAATACTATAGTTAGAGAGAAAATAAATATGTTAACCAAAAAATTAGGATTATCAGCATTTGAGTCAAAGGCATACTCATGCTTCTTTATTAAAGCAAGATGCTTAACAGCAAAGGAGGTATCAAGGTATACAGGCATACCCTTAGGCAGGGTATATGATGTTATGTCTTCATTAGAGAGTAAGGGGCTTATAAGGGCTGATAGGTTAAGCAATCCTATAAGGTATATTCTTAACAACCCTAAACAGAGCCTTACAATTCTACTTAACAGAAAGAGGGAGAATATACTCAAAGAGTTAGAGGAGAATGAGTCTATTATAGAAGAGTTAAGTATGTACTATGATGTTGAGTTAAGCAATAATAATGATGATGAGAATGAGCATGCTGAGTGGCATATATATGATGTAACATATACTACCTCATTCTATGATAGTATTCTACCAGCCATGATAAGATGTTCAAGCAAAGAGGTTATAATAGTTGGTAACAACCTTATAGGTACATTAAGTTCAAACTTCCTTAAGGAGGTTATAAGAGGTATAAATAGGAATGTTAGATTCATGGGAGTAACAAGCATTGATAGTGTAAAGAAATTTCTAGCATTAAGCAATGATGAGATGCTAGAGAAGAAGAGCAGTATAGTAAAGATACTCCAAGCATGTAATGGCTCTAACATGGTAGAGATTAAGGTTAGTACTAATCTTAACGTAACACCATTTGGTATATTTGATAGAAAGAGGGTAGGGTTTGCTATACCATCACCATTAACAGGGGAATACATAGTTATGATAGATACAAATAAGCATAGTGTTGTTGATGAATTCTATATAATATTTGAGAATATATGGAAGACTTCTGAGTACCTAGACCTTAGTGCACTTCTTTAGGCGTTATGCCATACCATACTATATATAAGCAATTATTATGATACCCCTTATGAGTATGTAGAGTAGCATTATGCTCTTATAGCACTCAACATCCTTGCCTATTATAACACATCTATGAGCATGGTATGCTAGAATAGAGCCTAAGGGCGTAAGCAATAAGATCATGTGGTTACTCTCCATTGCTAGAACATAGTATATTAGAGGTAATGCAAGTATTACGTATATTGCAGTAAACTCAAATGAGACTGCTTTAGCTCTACCCATAACTATTGGTATTGTTCTAGAGCCATACTTAATATCACCTGTCATATCCCTATAATCCTTGCTTATGCTAGCAAAGAAGTCAAATGCACTAAGCATTACAAGCATGTGTATAGGTGCAACATGTATGGGTTTAGTAACCAACCAGCCTAGAAGGAAGTTCAATGTTCCATAGCCTATTGCAATTGATAGGTTTGAGAGTACAAACCTATCCTTCAATCTAAATGGATGTATAGAGTATGCTATGCCTAAAGATACAGCAATGCAAGTTAATACAAAGAATGTAGTATTTACTAGTGCTGCTAATGTCATAGTTAAAGCATATAGTATTGCTACTATTGAATAACCTTCCTTTATGCTTATTAAGCCTGCTGGTATGGGTCTATCTGGCTTGTTTATTCTATCTATATCTACGTCTGTACACTGGTTAAGTGCATTTGTAGCCATTAACCCAAAGCATGTTGATGTTAATGCATAAGGCAAACTCTCACTTGCTATGAATCCACTTGAGTATATGTAGCCTGTCATGAATGCTAGTAGGTTGCCTATCTGATCCTCAACCTTTATCAGTCTGATAAAGGCTTTTATATACCTAAGCATGTATTTATTTTCTTAAAGACATTAAAAAAGACTTTTGTTTCTCTTTATTTAGAAGAATTTCCTAAATAGAGAGAATACATTATTTTGTATGCTACAGTAATAATAATAATTATAGCACAATGGAACGGTATTTAATCAATTATATTATCTAAATTATTATACTGATTTAAGTTAATAATTCCTATCAATTCATTATAAAGACTTAGAAACTTGAAGCCTTTCTCTGTTATGATATATTTTCTGCTACCATTTCCATCGTTTAAGCATACCGCCAATCCATTATAAGTAAGTAACCTAAGGTATTTGGTAGCAGTTCTGGTATCAAGCCTAACCTTGTACATAAGTTCCGTTAAACTCCTACTCTCTACCAGATTCTCTAATATGAGTGCTATTATACTGAACCTATCCCGCTTACTATGCATGTAATAAGTATTAATATGGTGATAGAAATAATTTGATTAAACCAACCATCTATAGGTTAAAACTAAACTACATTGCATCTATAAGGTAATAAGAAGTGATTATAGTTGTTATAGCATACAATACTAGATCAATAATATAATAATTGATTGTAATTATGATTTGATGTGGGCAAGGTAGTAGGTAGGGTAGTAGTAAGTATAATAAGGAATCTATTGGCTCTAATGCAAGTATACAGAGTCTATGAGTGGTACCTAGAGAAGCAGTTAGATACTAGTAAGATGCCTAGGCATATAGGTATTATAATGGACGGTAATAGAAGATGGGCTGATAACTTAATGATGGATAGGTTAAATGGGTACAAGATAGGGGCTGAGAAGGTTTACGATGTTGTTAATTGGTGCATAGATATGAACATAAGGCAGATAACATTGTATGTATTATCAACAGAGAACCTTAAGAGGAGGAAGGAGGATCTTGATGCTGTGTTTAAAGTGCTTGAGGATAGGTTAGACTCATTATACTATGATAAGAGGGTTTATGAGAAGAGGATGAGGATTAAGGCTATAGGCAGGCTTGATATACTACCAGAGAATATAAGGTACCTTATAAGTAGGTTAGAGGAGGCTACTAAGGAGCACGATAACTACTATATAACATTAGCAATAGCATATGGGGGTAGAGTAGAGATAGTTGAGAGTATAAAGAGGATAGCTATTAAGGTTAAGGAAGGTTTACTAAAGCCAGAGGATATAGATGAGAAGGTTATAGAGGAGCATCTATATACTAGGGATCTACCCTACCAAGAGCCTGATCTTATAATAAGAACATCTGGTGAGGTTAGGCTAAGTGGGTTCTTGCTATGGCAGTCAGCCTATAGCGAGCTTGTATTTATAGATATACCATGGCCAGAGTTTAGGAGGATAGATCTACTTAGAGCGGTAAGAACCTATCAATCTAGAAAGAGGCGCTTTGGCCTATAGCACTAATAAATATTAAATATAAAGTTATTGACAAAAAGATATCCTCTTTTTACTATAAAAGTATATAATTGTAGAAGTAGATTAGAACTAAAAGTTATGAGCATTGATATAGGCTTATCCATATTTGGTATAATATACATACCATTGCTACAGAGGTTCGATATATCATTGCTGCTAGAGGTTGCTAAGAGTATAATGCCATTAACCTTTACCATAGTCATAGGGATAGGGTTTGCTCAAGGTGTTATAGTTGGTAGTGCAATAGTAGAGAGGTTCCCTAGGCTAACCTTCCATGCTAGACTTGCATCATTACTGCTATTTGCATTATTTGCATTAAATGCTGTGATAAATGTTGTTAGGTTTACACATCCAAACAAACTACACCTGCCTTTAGTATTGGATAGTAATTCAGGATTAGATACTTTAAGCAAGGTAATAGATCTAAGCAATCCTTTAACACTGTTAACCTTATCAGTAACTATGCTCATGTTTGCTATATTTAGCATGATAAGGGTTAGGGATTATAAGAGGTACTTCTTGCTTACAATAAGCATTGTAATGGCATTTGTAACGTCATCTTTGGTATTCTCTGATTATCAACCATCTATTTTTGAGGTTCTGCTATACTCACTCTATCAGGCTGGTATAGTTGGAGGAGCGGTTATGGGTACAAGGATGCAATTAAATAACAAGGAGTTAAGGTTTAGATATTTAGGGCATAGGTGGATAGGAGAAGATAATGAGTTATGATTAAATTAAACCTTATTAAAAATATATCGTTCTGTTTATTATCAAGATGATATAATAACCCTCCTCCCCTCTATCCTTAATCTATTCTCAGCAAAGAGCTTAACTGCTAGAGGATATATCTCATGCTCTCTCTTAAGTATCCTCTCTGCTAATGTATCTACTGTATCATCATCCCTTACCTCAACTGCTCTCTGCAGTATTATAGGACCAGTATCAACACCCTCATCAACAAAGTGCACCGTGCATCCTGTAACCTTTACACCATACTCTAATGCCTGTCTCTGAGCATTTAAACCAGGGAATGATGGAAGTAAGGATGGATGTATATTCATTATCCTATACTTGTACATATTAACGAACTCCTTGCTTAGTATGCGCATGAACCCTGCTAAGCATACTAACCCATTATCTGGTCTTACATCATGCTCTTGCAAGCATTGCACTATCCTCTTATCATAATCCCAATCCCTACCCTTCTTGCCCCCATCATCTATAACTATAGCAGGGACATTGTACTGCTTTGCTATATCCAATGCTCTAACATTTGCTCTATTACTTATAACAACCTTAGGCTCAACATTGCTTATGAAGCCTATCTTTATGCTATTTAATATAGCCTCCATGTTACTACCTCTACCAGATACAAGTATTGCTAGGTTAACTACCATGTAGATATGCAATAAATGCTAGATATTAAAATCATTGCTTACATAGTCTAAATGCATCACTAACCAACTTAACTGCAAGATATAGATCATCTTTATGTAGAAGGTGAAGATGAGATACGCATCTACAGTCTGATGAACCGAATCCACTTATACTCTCAATGCTCATATCTGCAATATACCTGCTTATTATACACTCATAATTCTTACTGTAACCCTTTGCATATAGGACATACTCTACACTTGCCTTATCACTTACAGTAAGATAATCTATATGCCAATGTATCCTCTTACTCTTGCTAATATGCCTCCTTATCCTATACTCTAATGAGTTAAATGCTGAGCCTATGTAAGCATATACACCATCAAAGTGAATCATACCGAGTGAGCCTACTCTAATACTTGCATCTTTAACACGTATTATTAAAGCATATATACCATGCATAATGTAAGCAGGAAGGAAATCTTAATAATCATAACTGTATAATGCTTCATATGAATCCTAGTATACACTTTAGCAACAATAATCTTATAGTTAAGCATAAGGGGAAGATAATCTCCTTAGATCCTACAAGGCATTTTAGCAGCAGTAGTAGTATAGCATTCCTATCCCATGCACATACAGACCATATATTCTATCCTAGCAGTTATACAGGTAAAGTACTAGCATCTGAAGAGACAGTAAGGATAGCATATGCTAGAGGCTATAGATATAGCAATTTAATGAGCACTAGTGAGGCTAGTAGTGAAGGTTTGGAGATGATAGACTCTGGGCATGTTCTAGGCTCTAAGGCACTGCTTATAGATGGTAAGATACTTTACACAGGTGATGTATGCACTAGAGATAGAGCATTCCTCAAGGGTGCAAGGTTACCAAGGTGTGATATACTGATAGTAGAGAGCACTTATGGTATGAGAGGATTCAGGTTTCCTAGCATAGATGATATAGTGCATAAAGCAAACATGATTATATCAGATCTTTATGCCAAGGGTTTACCTGTTATACTCATGGGTTACCCATTTGGTAAGGCACAGATAGTAACTAATCTATTCAAGCACTGGGCTCCAATATATATACATGAGCAAGTGTTTAAGATAAACAGAGTATATGAGGAGTTGGGTGTAGATCTAGGAGTGTATGATGCTATAGCATATACACATGCTAAAGAGAATGGTATGCTTGATAAGAAGCCATGGGTTATGATAGCACCAAAGCAGAGCAACGATACAATCTTCATAAGGTATATGAAGAAGCACTACAATGCAGTAACAATTGCATTCACAGGATGGGCTGTAGCAAGGAATATGCGTATGAAGCATGATTATACTCTACCATTAAGTGATCACTGTGATTTCATAGACCTTGTTAACCTTGTAAGATCATGTAATCCAAGCAAGGTTTATACATTCCATGGATTTGCTGATGAGTTTGCCTCTTACCTTAAGAGCATAGGATATGATGCAGAGCCTCTACATACTCTATCAGATAATGTAAATACAAATGAAAAACTCCTTTACTATATTTAGCAATACATTTAACTAGCATTATGATAAGCATGTATGTTAAAGAATAATCTGCATGATAAGGAGTGCCAAGGATATTTATAATATAAAGGATGATGAGGATATACTTGCTAGACTAGATGATACTGTAAGCACTTGGTTCAAGAACAGGTTCAAGTCACTAACCCCACCTCAGAGGTACTCAATACTAAGCATACTTGATGGTAACAATACATTGGTAGCAAGCCCAACAGGCTCTGGCAAGACATTAAGCGCCTTCTTAAGTATAATAAGTGAGCTTGTAAGGCTAGCAAAGTCAGGCTTATTGGAGGATAAGGTTTATTGCATATACATAAGCCCATTACGCTCATTAAACAATGATATAGCAAAGAACCTAAAGGAGCCTCTGCTAGAGTTAGCAGAGATGAATAATTCTGTAAGCAATATAAGGATAGGGGTTAGAACAGGTGATACATTGCAGAGTGAGAGGGCAAAGATGCTAAAGAAGCCTCCCCATATACTCATAACTACTCCAGAGAGTATTGCTATAGTGTTATGTGCACCAAAGTTTAGAGAGAGGCTAAATGGTGTAAGATGGGTTATAGTTGATGAGATACATGAGTTATGCTCATCAAAGAGAGGTGTGCATCTAAGCCTTAGCCTTGAGAGGCTCCATGAGTTATGCTCTAGCAGTAATAATAGCAATGGGTTCATAAGGATTGGGCTTAGTGCTACATTGCATCCATTGGATGAGGTAGCAAGATTCTTGGTAGGTTACAACGAGCATGGAATTGAGAGGGACTGTGTTATAGTAGATGCTAGGTTCGTTAAACCCATGAGCCTTATAACTTTATCACCAGTGAAGGATATAGTACATACTAAGGCAGATGAGTTGAATAAGAGCATGTATGATTTAATAAAGAGGATAATAAGGAAGCATAAGACCACGCTTATATTCACAAATACACGCTCTGGTACAGAGAGGGTAGTATATCACTTATCAAAGATGAATGTTGTTGATGCTGATGAGTTAGCAGCACACCATAGTTCATTATCAAGAGAGATAAGGCTTGATGTTGAGGATAAACTTAAGAATGGGAAGATGAGGGTAGTTGTTACAAGCACTAGCCTAGAGTTAGGCATAGATATAGGTAGCATAGATGCTGTGATACAGATAGGCTCTCCAAAGTCAATAGCAAGATGCCTTCAAAGGGTAGGTAGATCTGGGCATTCATTGGAGCTTGAGTCAAAGGGTTATCTGATAGCAATGGATAACGATGATCTTGTAGAGGATGCTGTTATGTGCATGAACGCAATGCAAGGAAAGATAGATAGTGTACATATACCAAAGAATGCACTAGATGTACTTGCTCAGCATATACTTGGTATGGCAATAGAGAAGAAGCGTAATGTGTATGAAGCATACAGTATAGTTAGGAGGAGTTACTGCTATAAGGATTTAAGCATTGATAAGTTCAAGCAAGTACTTAGGTATCTAGCAGGTATGTACAAGGGCTTAGAGGGTCATAAGGTATATGGTAAGATATGGTATGATGAGGCTACTGAAGAGTTTGGTAAGAGAGGATTAACTGCAAGGATGATATATGCAACAAATATTGGGACCATACCTGATGAGGTTGCAGTTAAAGTATACACTAGAGATGGTAAATGGGTTGGTAGTATAGAGGAGGAGTTCCTTGAGCGCTTAAGCCCTGGGGATATATTTGTGCTAGGAGGTAAGACTTATGAGTTCATATCAAGCAAGGCTTTAACTGCAATAGTTAGAAGGGTAGAGGGCTTGAAGCCTACAATACCAAGCTGGTTCAGTGAGATGCTGCCATTAAGCTTTGATCTTGGTGAAGAGATAGCAAGGATAAGAGGTTTAATATTCTCAATGATTCATCAAGGTAAGGATAAGAAGAGTATAGTCAAGATGATAAAGGATAAGTTATATACAGATACAAATGCTGCTAATGCTATACTTGCTTATATTGATGCAGAGTACAGATTCTTAAAGGTTCTAGGAGTAGATATGGCTAAGGATTATCCTAGCGATAAGAACATACTCATAGAGTACTACATAGATGAGCAAGGGAAGAGGAATCTAATATTCCATACAGTGTTTGGTAGAAGGGTTAACGATGCTTTAGCAAGGGCATATGCTCAAGCAGCAAAGGTTATGCTTAGGAAGAATATTGCTATAGCAGTTACAGATAGTGCATTCATGCTCATGCTTGGCTACGATGATATAGATGTTAAGGAACTGCTATCCAAGGTTAACTCTAGCAACATTAGGATGCTGTTGCTTAATGCTATAAGGAACACTGAGATGGTTAAGACAAGGTTTAGACACTGTGCAGTAAGAGCATTGATGATACTAAGGAGTTACAAAGGCTATGAGGTTACAGTTGCAAGGCAGCAGACTAATGCTGAGATACTTATGAGGTTATGCGAGAGGTTAGATGGATTCCCAGTATTAGAGGAGGTGTATAGAGAGGTTATGGAGGATCTGATGGATGTTAATAGAGCAGAGTTAGTGCTAAGGGATATAGAGCAAGGGAAAAGGAGGTTCATACTATGCAAGGCTAGCGATGTACCATCACCATTCAGCCATATGCTTATAGTAGCAGGGTATAGTGATGTAGTACTTATGGAGGATAGGAAGGAGATGCTTGAGGCTTTGCATGAGCTGGTAATGAAGAGGATAAGTAAGATAGGAGGATAAATAAATAAGATATAATGTAACGTTTTGATTACACATTAGTTATTATATGGTTATGAGTATAGGAGTACTATGGTTAGAGTAGCACTATTACAGTTAGAGGTTAAGGATAGTATAGATGAGTCTATTGAGCATGCTGTGGATCTGTTAAAGAAGGTAGGCTCTGCTAGATCAGATATAGTATGCTTACCAGAGCAGTGGTATCCTAAGCAGTTGGATAGCCTTGATGAGCTTAAACCATTGCAAGAGAGTGCTATAGAGTATGGTATGGTTATAGTTAGTGGTGCATTCTATAGAAGTATAGATGGTAACCTGTATATATCATGCCCAGTTATAGGCATTGATGGTAGTATAATAGGTGAGCAGTTCAAACTGCATCCTTATGGGCCAGAGGTTGAGAAGGTTAAGGTAGGAGATAGGCTCTTGCTATTTGAGCATAATGGTGTAAGGTTTGGTGTAGCAATATGCCATGATGTTGTATTCCCAGAGGTTGCAAGGGCATTAGCATTAAATAATGCAGATCTTATCTTCTTCCCATCAAGGATAATAAGCGAGGGTATAGAGCCTTGGCATATATATGTTAAGGCTAGAGCATTGGAGAATAGAGTTCCATGTATAGCACCTAACCTATGCAGTGAGAAGTTTGGAGGTATGAGCATAATAGTTGATCTAAGATATGATGAGGCTCTTGATATAGTACTACCAGATACAGTTATTGCATCTGGGGGAGAGCATGTTATAATAAGTGATATAGATGTAGAGGCTAGTAGGAGGATAAGGAGCATTAGGATGAATGAGTTAAGGAAGGATTACTCTCTCTTAGTTAAGGGCAACTAGTAAATTAATAGTCTAAGTACTAGTAAATTAATAAATATGTAGGCTAATTAGAATCAATCAAATAAATTAACTTAATTGCTACTACCTATCCCTCTTACCCTCTATGAACTCTAGAAATGCGTGCTTTGCATCATTATATGGCATTTGTACAGGTGGATGCTTGAAGCAGTATGCTGATACACTAATCAAAGCACCACTAATACCTCTATCTAATGCAACCTTCATAGCCCTTATGGCATCTATCATAACCCCAGCACTATTGTAAGCATCTATAACATTTAGTTTAACATTTATCTCTAAAGGCACGTTACAGAAGTAATGCCCTTTTATGTATATGTAGCATACCTTCTCATTCTTAAGGAAACCTACATAATCACTTGGTCCTATACGCATTGGTACTTCATAAGGCAACATTGCCCTTACAGCACTAGCCTTGCTCTCCCTCTTATGCTCTAGCCTATCCTCATCTAGCATGTTATAAAAATCTGCATCCCCACCTATATTCAACTGATACGTCTCTTCAACCTTTACCCCTCTATCTACCAATAGTTTTATGAGTGTCTTATGGAGCACGGTTGCTCCAAGCTGGCTCATAACATCATCTCCAGCAACTGGTAAACCTTTGCTAACGAACCTCTGCTCCCATCTATTATCAGATGCTATGAATACAGGCATTGCATTTATGAATGCAACACCAGCATCCAATGCCTGCTCAGCATAGTACATGGTCCCTTTAACGCTACCAACTGGCAGGTAGTTTATTAGAACATCTGCCTTTGTTTCTTTAAGCCTCTGAGCAACATTAACTGGTGGTTCATCAGATACCTTTACAATGCTACTTAGATGCCTACCTATACCATCATGTACCTCACCCTTCTCTATCTTAACCCCTAGGGGCTCAACATCACATACCTTTAGAGTGTTATTAGGCTCAGCGAATATACCCTCTGCAAGGTCCTTGCCTACCTTGTTTGCAGCAACATCAAATGCAGCAACAAACTCTATATCACTTGGTGTTATCCCAGCAAGGTTGTATGCTATAAGCCCTACAGCATCGTTCTCATGTGAGTAATACTTTGTACCTTGCACAAGTGCAGATGCACAGTTACCTACACCTGCTATCGCTACCCTTACCTTCCTTCCCATGCATCTTACACATATGTATATTAAAATAAACCTTTCCTAAGCAAAATTACTATATAGTATACACTTGTAGATTAAGCATGCTGGAGTGGAAGGTTAAGGATATCAGCATAGACGAGAACTCTACCATTGAGCATATAATGCAAGAGATGCTTAACTCTGGTGGCTTCATGGCAAGGCATCTTGCCTTAGCATCAAGTATACTTAAGAGTATGCTTAACGATATGGAGTGCTTAAGGATATTATCATTCGTTGGTGCTATAATAGCAACTGGGCTTAGAGGAATAGTAAGGGATATGTTAAAGTATAAGATGTTCAATGCAGTAATAACTACATGTGGGGCATTGGATCATGATATTGCTAGAGCCTACTCTGACTACTATTCTGGAGATTTTGATCTAGATGATTACAGGCTTGCTGATGAGCATATACATAGATTAGGCAATGTCCTAGTACCATTAAACAACTATGGTCCATTGATTGAGAAGGTAGTGCAGCAAGTGCTTGAGGATAATTATGGTAAGGGTGTAAGGGAGTTATCTAGCCATGAGTTATGTTATCTACTTGGTAAGAATGCTAATGAGTCATCCTTCTTATACTGGGCTTATAAGAATGGTATACCTGTCTTTGTACCTGGTATAATGGATGGCGCTATTGGGACACAAGTATGGTTATTTGCTCAAAGGCATAAGGACTTTAGGCTTAACCTGCTCAAGGATGCTGATCTTCTTGCTGAACTTATCTTTAATGCTAAGAGGAGCGGTGCACTTATGATTGGAGGAGGTATATCTAAACATCATACACTCTGGTGGAACCAGTTTAAGGGAGGGCTTGATTATGCTGTATACATAACTACTGCTGTAGAGTACGATGGTAGCCTTAGTGGTGCATTGGTTAAGGAGGCTATATCATGGGGTAAGGTTAAGATAGATGCAAAGCATGTAACAGTATATGGAGAGGCTACACTAATACTACCATTCCTCTTTGCTAGTATGATCAGATCTATTAAATAATTACTGCCCTGTTTATACCTATCTATTATTACAGTAGATGAACTTTGAGTAAGAGTATGTGAATCCATGTTTAGAGTAAAAGGGTACAAGGTTGTCCCTAGCAAATGTCTGAACTATAAGCATCAAACCCCTACTCTTTGCTTCAAGTAAAGCATTCCTTATAAGAGATCCTGCTACACCCCTCCTCCTATAATCTGGTAGCACTCCTAAACAGTACAGACCAATAATATCTGATGTTAAGAATAGTGCAGAGCAACCTATAGGCTTGTTATTACCATTATTATAATCTCCCTTATATGCTAGCCTTAGTATAAGCCTATTATCAGTATTAATAGCCCTTATTACCCTTTCCCTTATCTCATCCATGTAATGGCTTATATCAAATGAGTTAGAGAATACATCTATCCATATGTTAACATCCTCCTCTTCCTTAGCGTCCTTTATTGTAATATTATTATCTATATCATCTACTAAGCCTATCTTATCGTTGTTAAATAATGTTATTAGCTCATCGTATAATGAGTAACCATAATCTTTACTCTTAACCATGGAGTATATGAACGGTGTAACACCTTTACCCTTAAGTATCTCCTCAGCCTTTACAATATCCTCTATACTATTAAACTCCTTAACCACTATTCTATTAAAGAAATCGTCATCGTGCATAACACTATTATAGTAAAGTGTAACATACCTACTAACTATTATCTTCTGAGTAAAGAGTTCTATGAACGATAACTCATTCTCTTCCATTATGCTAAAGTAATACATTGGAGATAACCCTTAGTTCATTAATACTCATATCATTAACATGATTATATAGCATATCTATTACTTTATCTGTTGCAAGATCATCGCTCATATACTCACTGAACATATCTATGTAATTGCTACTATAGCAGTCTATCCTCTTATCACTACTAATAAGCCTTGAGTCTATTAGCATGGATAACTCTTTAAACCTCTCAAGTCTATGGGTATCAAGGTCCATATCTTTACTATAATGCTCAGATAACATGTATAGGCGTAATGCCTTGTAACCATATCTTGCTACTATATCTCTTATCCTTACTACATTGTTGAATGACTTGCTCATCTTCTTACCATTAACTGTAAGCAACCCTAAATGCATGAATAGCCTTGCTTTATGATTACCATGAGTTAATGCTTTACACTGTGCTATATACGCTTCATGGTGAGGATACAAGAGGTCCCTAGAGCCTATATGTATATCATAATAGTTGTAAGCATTTGCCAATGCAACTGCTGTATCTTGCATATGCCAGTATGGATACATTCTACCCTTGCTACTATACTGCAATAGTATATCTGCCTGGTTTCTCTTACCCTTCATAATATCCAATGGTTTAAGCATAAGCTCATCTATGCTTGAGCATGATAATGAACCGTAGCCATGATTATATGCAGAGAATATATCAAGGTATACTCTATCTACTAGCCTATAAGCATAACCATACTCTATTAGAGCATCTATGCATGAGTTTGCATACTCTATGTAATCACTAACATAAGCAAATGCATCTATGCTATCCAAAGAGTTTATGAGCCTTAGATCCCTCACCATCTCTTTTGCATACTTTAATGCTAACTCTCTTGCATCGATGCCCTCATACCTTGCCCTCTCATCTATCTTTTGGTCTACATCTGTTACATTAACTAGTAAGAATGTATCTGTAGCAAGGCATGAGTTAAGGTACTTTACAAGTGTATCTATAACTATGAATAACCTAGCATGCCCTAGATGTAGATAATCATAAACTGTTGGACCACATACGAATATCTTAACTATCTTTCTATTGCTATATTCATTAACCAAGCACTCCTTACTCTTACTCTTTGTATTAAATATCTTCATAGTAAATGGTATTAAGATTAGTATTATAAACTTTGAAGAGATAAATAAGTATATTTATTTATAATGAATAATGATTTAACCAACCTTTATTTATTTATTTATTTATCTTGCTCATATCCAAGCCTTGCTTATGTGCTATTAAATCTACCACACCCTTAAGATCTATCATGCTATAGTCATCAAGTACTATACCAAACTCACTACATAACATCTTTGCTATCTCTATTATAAGGATCTTTGAGCTATCACCAAAGAGTAATGCTAAGCTTTGCTGTAAGTTATCAGGGTTAGTGTATATATTATGATCAATACCTCTCTTACTTAGATAGTACTCAATAACCTTTACACCGTTCTCCCCAAGTACTGTACATAGATACCCTCTAATTGCACTTGATATCTTTGCATAAAGATCATTATATCCTTCACAGTTGCTCATCTAAACCACCTTTATTAGAGAGTGAGATAACCCATTGTTACTATATGCTACTCCAAACAAGCCTAATGATGGTTTTGTTATATGCAGTAATGGTACATTCTCTAATAGAAGTAGCTTCATATGCGTATCTGTAAGGCTCTTAGTTGTCAATGAGTTATTCAATGTTGTATCTGCTATTATAACTATAACATTACCATCATCTTTAATAGCATTTATTATACTTGCTGCCTTACTTAACTCATATCTTTCAATCATGCTATGATCTAGTATCATTAATACTGGTTTCTTATACTTGAGCATGATCTCCTCGTATCTGTTAAAGAATGTATCTTTATCAAATGTATTAGCATTTATACTGCTCTTGAGTAACCTCTCCTTATCTGTAAGTAAGATAATATTACTATTGTTGCTTTTATTACCGTTATTATCATAATTATAATATTCATTTATATACCTTATAACTCTACCAAGAGGCCTCTCAGATGTATCTGATAATATTATACACTTGCTATTGTCGTTGATATTATTCCTTAATATCATCTCTGTAAGCATTGATAGTATGATGGACTCATCTATTAAAGGATCAACCTCTAGCAGTATGCTACTACCATTCTTGAATCCTCCACCCAGAAGGTTATCAAGATCTACACTCCAAGTAGGTATCATAGTATATGCATCTCCCCCTTTTCTATTACCATTACTCATACCTTCCTCTTTATAATCTGTATAAGCGTTACCGACTCTATTGCAAATATTATTGTAACCTCTATTAATACCAATATCTTTAAAGTCTTGATCATATAAAGTAGGTAGAATAGTGAATCTAGCATTCAAGAGTGTGTAAAGGTATGTATAGTTATTAATGGCAACTCCTCTCATCTTATCTATAATCATCTTTCTTATTCTAGTATTGCAATACTGTTCCATGCTTAATGTTACTATACCATCTACAGAGTAAGATACAGTATTAAACTCTGGGTCCTCGCTAACGAATATAAGTAATGCATCATGGGTATCAGCAACTGTAATCATAGTCTTCTCCATCTTTATCCTCTCCTCCTTCTTAGTGTAATTAACCAAGGAGTCCCAGCTATCTAATGCTATTAGTGCCTTCTTGTTGTTAGTTATCAGATCTAATACTAACTCCATCGTACCACTTGCACTACCAAGCCTAAGGTCTATGGCTGTATTACTTGCATTACTGTAAGATAGTAGAGAGTTATCATTGATAAGTCCTATTATCCAAGGGTAGTATCTTTGCAGCTTTGTAAATGATACCCTAGTTGATATATAGAAGCAGTTGTACTTCTCATGCATCATGTTGATCAACTCCAATACAAGTGTAGTCTTCCCTGTTCCTGGTAAACCCCTTATAAGCATTGAGGCAGGCTCCATCTCAAGGAATTGTCTGAATACCCTTTCCAATCCATATGTCCTTACAGTAGTAATACTGCTATTCTCTCCATGCATGTAATAATAAATAGTATAGTAGTATAAATCAAGTTGTAATTAATTATCTTAACTAACACTAATGATTATTATTAGGAATGTTTAGAGAGTAAAATATGAGTTGTATTGAAGATGCGGATGAGCACTCATTGCTTGATACTCTTAATTCTTTAGAGTACGATTCTGGAGTAAGGATCGTTGATCCAAAAGGCAGAACTATCTTTATCAATAAAGATATCACGGATAATTATATAGTAATGATAAGGGACCCTATAAATGGTATAGATGATGTAATATCTGTAAGTAGTATAGAGTATGTTATTAAGATTATTAAGATACACTTAATTAAGCCATATAACCTTTACCTATATTGATAGGATGATAGAACTTGTATCCGGGGCTATAAACTGGGATACAACACTATTTGTGGATGAGTTCCCTAAGGCTGGAGAGGAGGTAAAGGTTAAGAAGGTTATTAATGTAGCAGGGGGCAAGGGGGCAAATACTGCTGTAGCAAGTGCTAGGATACTAAATGATGATAATAAGGATAGGAAGGTTGGTATACTAGGTGCATTAGGTAACGATGCAATAGGGGATAAGCAGATAAGCATACTTGAGCAAGAGGGTGTAGATGTATCATGCATAAAGAGATTTAATGTACAATCTGGTCAAGCATATATACTTGTAGATAAGAGGGGGGAGAATATGATACTAACCTATAAGGCAGTTAATGATATGCTTAAAGCAGAGATGCTTGATGAGGAGCATATAAGCAATACATTAAAGGATGTAAGACATGTTGTAGTAATAGACCCTCCTATAGCATTTGCATCCTCACTTATAGATAAGGCTAGAGCAATGGATAAGAGGGTTACATGGGCACCAGCATTGCTAACTAGGCTAGGCTATGATGCACTGAAGTATAGTATAAGCAAGGTAGATTACCTAATACTTAATGAGCATGAGTGCTTAACCTTAGCTGATGCTACAGATATTATGCAAGGGGTTAAGGCATTAAAGGCTAGGAAGGTTATAGTTACACTAGGCTCTAAGGGTTGTATTATGCATTGGGGTAGTAATACCTTATCTGTTCCTGCACTTGATCTTAATGCTATTGGCATGCAAGTAAAGAGTACAGTTGGTGCAGGTGATGTGTTAATTGGTGCGTTTGTAGCACTGCTATTAAGAGGTTATGGTGAGACTGAATCTCTCTTCCTTGCTAATATAGCAGCAGCATTAAAGGTTACTAAAGAGGAGACTAGGGCATCTCCATACTACTCAGAGTTATTAAGTATACTAGATAACCCTCAAGTAAGTAAGTTAATGCATGAGATAAAGATTATCTAGTTAATTTAATTTAAATAAATAATATTAGATAGACATATTATGCATTAACTTAGTCTCTTAAATAGCATATCCATGAATCCTTTAGCATCTATATCTTTACATACTGTTACATTCCCATCACTTGCATAGGTTGTTACACATCTACCCTTCTCCCTTCCTTCTTCTATAACCTTTACATATGCCTTTGCTGTAGTGAAGAGACCTTCATTTATAACTGCAAACAACGCAAATACATCATGTAGATTAAAGTAACCAAACCTTGCTACAGGTCTCTCTAGTATGGTTGATGCTAACCTTGCATATATGCTATCTATGCCTTTAATCTTAGCAAGTATTGAAGCATCTACTGCACAGTCCCTCCTTGATGTTAGATCAAGCCCACATGCTACTATGCTAACATCTGAGCCCATTACAATGGAGGCAGCCTTAGGGTCCAAGTAAAAGTTGAACTCTGCGTACCTTGTAACATTACCTTGCTCTCTATCATAATCATAAACCCCGCCCATGAGCACTACCTTATCTAACTTACTTCTTATATCCTCTTGAGTTAATAACCTTGCTATGTTGGTTAATGGGGCAGTACACACAAGTGTAACCTTGCTATCACTTGCTTTAATTATATCTGCCATCATCTTTATAGGATCCTTGCTTATTATTGCTTTACCCTTAGGATTAGGTAGGTTAGAGTCCCCTAGTCCATCAAGCCCATGTACATCTATAGCATGCTTAGATCTTCTATAACCCTTTATGCTTAATCCCTTTATCACCTTTATGCTCTTGCCTAATGCCTCACTAACCTTTAATGCATTAACTGCAGCCATTCTAGCACTAACATTCCCACTTACTGTACTTAATGCAAGTATATCTAACTCCATGCTATTCAATGCTAGTATAAGTGCTATAGCATCATCTACACCAACATCCATATCAAGTATGACCCTTGTTTTCATGGTATTAGATTAATTACTCGATTAGATATTAATTATGCTATAGAGTATGGATTATATTGCATTCATGCTTACAGTAGTAGCAGTATCATCATCTGGAGTGTTATCACCAGGACCATTATTCTTTGCAAACATGATCTATGCAAAGAGGTATGGGTACAGTGCTGGGATAATGATTGCGCATGGTCATGCTATTGTAGAGTTCCCCCTTATCATGCTAATAGCATTAAGCATATTAAGCATTGAGATTGTAAGAGGGTTTAACTGGATCATAAGCATAGTAGGAGGGGTTGCATTAATAGTATTTGCATCAATGCAGATCTTACAACTATTTAAGAGAGATGAAAGGACACATAAGAACAGAGATTACAACTTTATAGATGAGAGTAACATGGGTTACAATGTGGTATCTAGGCTTAGACCATTGATTATAGGTATAGTATTCTCGGCATTGAACCCATTCTTCATAGCATGGTGGCTTACCATAGGTACAAAGATTATATCAGATGCTATCATGCTAGCAGGTTTGTATGGTGTCTTGTTTATGTTTATAACTCATATATGGATGGACTATGCTTGGCTTGCTACTACAGCAGCACTTACTGTTAAAGGGGTAAACATCTTAAGGAGGGATAGTAGATACTACTTGATCTTAATGCTAGCATTATCATCATTACTAGTATACATTGGTGTCATCTTCATCCTTGAAGGAATAAATTATTTATAAAATTAGAATTATAATAATTATGTTAATGGGTAAGGGTTTAAAGTATGAGCACTTGCTTAAGATGAAGGAGTTATTTGACTCAATAATCTCCAATGCTAATAAAGATCCAAAGGATTACTATGAGTATTGGAGGAAGGAGGCTGAGAATATAATGCTACAGGTAGCAGATCTACCTACAGATGAGGCTTTTGAGAAGGCATTAAAGATGATAGAGACCTCTGCTAGATTTGAACTTGCAAGAAGAGATATAATTAAAGGGCTATTAGAGTAACTACTATAAAATAAATAAATAAAAGTTATAATTTAAGTCCTATAGCAACTCCATCCCTTACTGGTAGCACTATCGAGCCTATACCACTACTACTTATAAGCATGGAGTTGAACCTTGATACTGCCTTACCTTGCTTACTACTCTCTTCTATAACCTCTCCATGCCATAATGCATTATCTGCTACAATTATACCATTCTTCCTTAATCTTGGATAGCATAACTCAAAGTACAGTGGGTAATCCTCCTTACCATCATCTATGAATACCATGTTAAACTTGCCCTTAAGATTAGGTATAACCTCACGCGCATCCCCTACTATAACCTCCACATGATTACTCAACTCTGCAGCATGTATATTTGCTCTAGCCTCATCTGCTCTGTTAGGATCTATCTCTATTGTTATAACCTTGCCCTTGTATCTCTTTGCTGCTAAGCCAAGCCATATTGCAGAGTAGCCTATTGCTGTACCTATCTCCAGTATCCTTGTAGCCTTTATACTACAAGCAAGTATGAATAGTAACCTACCAACCAATGGACCTACTATAGGTATACCCCTCTCCTTTGCAACCTCCTCTATGCTTGAGAGTATGCTAGGGCTCTTATGTATACTGCTTATATAATGCTCAATAGCATCTTTGCTTTTGTTAGCGATAGCATTACTATTGCTATTATTATGATGCATTGTATGATTACCTTAGATGCTATTATTAAAAATTTTATCTTAGGCGAATATTATAAAATGTATAAAATTCAACGTTAAAACCTAAACTCATCCATCATATTACTGTAATTGTCTGCAATTACATCAATCTTATCTATTACTAACTTATACTTTGATAGTACCTTAGTTATAACATCCTTATCCTTTATATAATAAAGGTTATTATACTTAGTGATTATACCCTCCTCAGCAAGCCTCTTCATATGCCATGATATGGTTGATTTGCTTCTATTAACATGTAATGCAATATCTTCAAGTGAGCATCCATCATTAACAAGCATAAAGTCTATTATCCTTCTAACCATAGGTATCCTTAGCATACCTATTATCCTTGCCTCTCTCTTATCTATGCTATTTGGATAGTACCTTGTCATACCACCTTGCTTCTCAACCCTTATAGCCTCTTCATTCTCAAGCATGTAAAGATGGTATGAGAGTACTCCATTTACAGTCCCTAAAGATCTTAAGAGTTCCCTGTACCTTATCCCAGGGTTATCCTTTATAATCTTTAATATCATACTCTTGATATCTTTCATCTAACTCACCTTTAGAACCCCAATGAGTAGAAATACTAGAGTGAGTAGGATTAGAAGGTGAGGCACCTCAATATTAATGAGAGGTACATAAGTAAATCTTAATACATCAACACTAGCAAGGAAGTTTATACTCTCTGATATGCTTAATGCTATTAAAGCAACCATCAGCAGTAGCATCCTTGTACTTCTACTTCTATAGTATGCTATGGATGAGATTATAACCAATAGTACTGCTATAAGCATTGTTATCATATGCAACAATACATGATATATCATATACTCATGCGTTATATGAGGAAGTACTAGGGGTAAAGAGAATATGATTATTGTTGCCAGTATTAGAGTGGTAAGTATGCTCTTATCAGCAAATACAGCATTCTGCATACCTATATATTATTTTTAGGCTCTAATTAATTATTTTGGTACAACCATAGAACAATGTTTATGGTATATATTCTTGGTGTTAATAGTTCAACTATAGTTGAATCTTCTCGTTATGCAATAAATAAATCTTGTTTATTATTGCTTATTAATAAGCTGGTATACTCATGGTTGCAAATACACACTCATCTCTACCAACTCTCTTATACTTACTATTGTAGTATTCGAACTCTTTAACCTTGGAGATGTGTTTATTCCACTCTTCATGTATTAACTCATTATACTTATTTGCTATACCTCTCCTCCTACCAACCTCATGTAATATTATATGTGAGACCTTTGTACAATTCTCAATAGCAAAGAACCTTATCCTCTCATCATTATCATTATCATTATTAGTAGATGAGTTAGCATTAGTGGTAGTGTTATCCCCCTTTGAATTGTAAAGATTGGTTGGTGTATAATCTGTCCATTGAATGAGACCAAAGTTATCAACAAAGTATCCTATACTGCAATCAGAGATCAAGGGTTTAAAGTATGCTAAGTATACATGGTATGCATCCTTGCCCTTTTTTCTATGATGCTCTATTAGATCGCTTAACCCAAACCTTAACCTTCTAAATAAAGAGTGCTCTACTGCTAAGACATCTGTTAGAGTCTCATAATGTAACCCAAAGTTCTTGTTTAGCCACCATTTAAAGAAACCACTCATCCTCTCTATGTAAGGTAGATCATTCTTTACTCTATACTCTAGTTCTTCATGCTTAACCACATATATGAATCTTAGGAGCATAAGCAGTAAGTTATTGTAACATGCATAGCAATAAATTTATTTGCATATTAAAAAGAATATAAAAAAGGATGTTAAGCAGGTGGTGCTTACTTCCTGCTTATATCTATCTCTATTGTGGATACATTCCTTACCTTACCGTTCTGACTCTGCATCTGCTCTGAGCCTAGCCTTACATCACTTATCTTGTAGCCTAGAGAGTTCATCCTCTTGGCTATTATCTGTGCTACATCTATTGCCCTTGCTATGCTGAGCCCCCTAGCCTTTATAGTTACAGTTGGTTCATTAGCCAACTGGACTAGGGCGGCTGTTACATACGTCATTAGTGGTTTCTTTCCTATGAATATCTCGTTAGTTGCCTTGCGCTGTTGAGATGTACTCTGCGCTTCAGCCATAACATGTTAAGAGAATGAAGTGTTATAAATAGTTTAACATTTGGTAATTATTCACCTTCACTTGCTAATAATAGCGTTTAGTAACCTTACTATGTAATCATGATCTGGGTTACATCTTATCTTACTCTTAAGATCCTCATCACTAACCTCGTAGCAGTTAAAGTTACCCTCATCATCCTTTATGAATAGTAATACTCTATCCTTATATATACAAGGATATATCCTCTCAACTACCATCCTCTCAATATCTATAGTTATCTTATCATCACTTACTCTAATTATATTATCATGATGGTGCTTATCATTATATTTATCATTATCACTCTGCTCATTACTCATCTAAAGATTATTAATTAACTCTTTACTTATATACTTACAGAATGAAGAAGGAGAGGATTATTATGCATATAGACCTGGATTACTTCTATGCTCAATGCGAGGAGTTAAGGGACCCCTCGCTTAAGGATAAGGCTGTAGTTGTATGCGTATACTCTGCTAGGGGAGGTGATAGTGGGGCAGTGAGTACATGCAATTACAAGGCAAGAAGGTATGGTGTAAGGGCAGGTATGCCTATAAGGCAGGCAAAGAACCTGCTTAAAGATCTTGATCCTAGAAGTGTAGCATTCCTTCCAGTAGATGAGCCTTACTATGCTAGAATATCTGAGCTTGTTATGAGCATATTAAGGAAGCATGCTGATGCATTTGAACAGGTAAGCGTAGATGAAGCATTCATGGATGTTAGTAGTAGATGCAATAGTTTTGATGACTCTGTTATTCTTGCAAGGAATATAAAGCAAGAGTTAAGGGGCAGTGTAGGATTAACATGCTCTATAGGTGTTAGTATTAACAAATTGGTAGCAAAGATAGCCTCTGACTACAACAAGCCAGATGGGCTTACAGTAGTTAAGCCTCATGAGGTTAATGAGTTCCTATCAAGATTAAGTGTAGGCAAGATACCATGGGTAGGGAAGAAGACCGAGGAGAGGCTTAACCTAATGGGTATAACTACAATAGGTGACCTTGCAAGGTTAGATGCACAAGTGCTAGTAGATAACTTTGGTAGAAAGATGGGTATATACTTGTACAATGCAGCAAGGGGTATAGATGATGAACCAGTGAAGGATGATGATAGGGTAAAGCAGATTAGCAGGATAACAACCCTTAAGAGGAGTACAGATGATGTTAACGATATGCTTGATGATCTATACATGCTATGCAAGGATGTGCATAAGAGCATAATTGAACAAGGTTTACTCTTTAGATCTGTAGGGATAATAATGGTTTATGATGATCTTACTATAAGTAGCAAGAGTAGAAGTATAAAGCATAGAACAAATAGCATAGATGAGATGTTCAAGGTTGCAAAGGAGCTATTAGAGGATGCTATGAGTAAGGGTAAGGGTATAGATGACCATAGAAATATCATGGTTAGGAGGCTAGGGGTTAAGGTAGAGGACCTTATGGAGATTAAGGGGCAAGAATCACTACAAAGGTTCATGTAATATAATAAATTGTATAATCATAAACCCCACGAGACCTTATGTAAAGGCTTTATCTTTATGAATGGTGCCTCACCTTCCTTCCATGGATCCCTTCTAACCCATACAAACCTCTCATAGAATATAGAGTATACATGTTTGAACTCATCCCCATGCTCTATAATCTCTGCTATACCTTCTATCATAACTGCCCTGTTAGGCTTATAAGTATCTATAACTAAGCATACATTCCTATTCCTTATTATATTCTTAAACTTCTTTGTATTGTAATCTGTGGCAATGTAAAAGTGCCCATTTAGAAATATGTAGGCTACTGGCACAACATGGGGCTTACCATTAGAGCATGTTGCTAGTCTACATATCTCATTCCTGTTTATGAACTCTAACTCTTTATCTGAAAGGCTAACCATGTATAAATACTTTATAAAATTTATATAATAATCTAACCTTAACCAGTATGATTAGATGCCAAGTATGTAATGTTAAGCAGAGAGGCAGGTATAGAGATAGATTACTGTCCTAAATGTAGAGGCGTATGGCTTGATAGGGGAGAGTTAGATAAGATAATAGAGAGGTCTATTCATAATATGCATGAGGATAGTGATTACTACAAGTACGATAGGGATTATGAGTATAAGAGGAAGAGATCTTTCTGGAGAGATATGTTTGACTCCGATTGATCTTACGCCGGGGGTGGGATTTGAACCCACGAGCCCTTGCGGGCACAGGCTAATCGTTTGCTCAATACTCTCTTTCATATTTAACCAAACTCCAGGCTTGGGCTTACCTGCTCATTCATTGATCTGCCCCCTACCAGACTAGGGTACCCCGGCTCTGCTCAAGTAAATATAAAATAGTATGAGTATATAATTTATTCATAATTATGCTATGCAATGACTAATAAAAGAGTCTGTTTAATGCTAAAGCATGAGTAAGATAGAATACTGTGAGTTTGATGATTCAGCGTTGTATGACCTTGAGAACCTTATATGGATTAAGAGTATAGATGGTAGAAGGGTAAGGGTTGGGATAACAAGCATACTAGCGTATGTAGCAGGTAAGCTTACTAGGGTAAGTATAAAGCCTATTGGGACTAGAGTAGAGAAGGGTAAAAGTATAGCAAGTATAGAGAGTTTAAGGTACTTCAATGTTGTAAGATCCCCATTTAATGCAAGTATAGTAGAGGTTAATGAGAATGCTATAAGGAAACCAAAGATGGTTAATGATCATCCATACACAGATGGTTGGATTGCAGTGCTTGAGATTGATGACACAGATGAGATAAATAATCTAAAACCACTTAACGCATGTATGGATGAACTTGCTGCTAAGATAAGGGATATGCATGTTAGATGCTTCTCTGCATTCCCAGATTATGAGATGTTTGAGATTGGTGTTGAGTGTGCAGCTGTACTCCCAAAGTTGAATGAGTTAGTCTCTAAGATGGAGAAAGGGGAGGTTATCCATATAGTATCTGATGATCCTACATCAGATGTTGAGATGATAAGGTGGAGTGAGGAGAAGGGACAAGAGCTGCTTGAGATAAGGAAGGAGGGTTCTCTAATGCACTTTATAGTGCGTAAGGCTAAATAGAGTTATATGTAAGAATATCTAAACAGTAGGGAGATGAGTGAGCAGTATAATTATCTATCATTATATCAAGGACTTGCATTAGAGTACTTTAAGATTATTACAAGTATATTCAAGATATCAAGTATATACACAGAGATATATTATGATACATTTACTAAGGCATTAAAGAGTACCAAGGATATCTACAATGAATGGATTACTCTTATGGATAATAGGTTTGATGAAGAGCTTAGATCTGATAGATTTACGCATGTCCTTACTGATTATATAAACTCTTGTGTTAATCTTCATGGGATAATGAGCAAGATTAATCCTTACATGGTAAGGTATATTGATATCATATTGGAACAGATAATGTATCTTACATTTAACTCATACACATCTAATCTTGCACTAGCCTTATCTGTGTATAGAGAACTAGACTCAACACCATACGATGTTGTATGGCAGCAGGGTAAGACTAGATTGCTGCATTACAAAGGTTATGGTGATACTAGTAGCAAGCCTCCAATCCTTATAGTTTATGCAATGATAAACCGTTATCATATAATGGATATAAGTAAGGAGAAGAGTGTAGTTAAAAGGTTGATGGAGAATGGGTTGGATGTCTACCTCTTAGATTGGGGGCATGCTAGTTACCCTGAGGATGTTCTATCATTGAAGTACTACATAGAATGCATTGATGAGTCAATTAAGAAGATATTAGAGATAAGCAAGTACGATAAGGTATCCCTGCTTGGATACTGTTGGGGTGGTATACCTGCTCTAATATATGCATCTTTACATAAAGAGAGGCTTAGTAGCCTAATAGTGATGGCAACCCCTGTTGATACAAGCAAGGATGATGGTATACTTGCTAAATGGGCAAAGTTAATAGATGCTAAGAGATTGGTTGCTGAGTATGGGCATATGAACGGTCAGATTCTAGATATAGCATTCTTCATGCGTAACCCTATAAGGTATGGCATACTTAAGTACATCAGTTTATGGAAGAGGTTTAATGATAGATCATTTATAGATACATTTGTTGCTGTTGAGCGTTGGTTATACAATACACCATTTGTACCAGGTAAGTTATATGAGCAGATAATAGAGGAGTGTTATAAAAAGAATATACTTGTGCATGATAAAGTAGAATTGGATGGTATAAGTTTCTCTCTGAAGAGTATAGATATACCATTGCTTACCATAGTTGCTGAGAATGATGATCTAACATCCCCAGAGTCTACAATTGCAGTTAACTACCATGTATCAAGTAAGGATAAGAGTATTCTAAAGATACCAGGTGGGCATGTAGGCTTGTGTATAAGTACTGCAGCACATAAGAACCTCTGGCCAGAGGTTGCCAGATGGGTTATAAATAAGAGCGTAGAGGTTAAGAGTAAATACAGTAAGATTGAGCATGAGCGACCTTAGCAACTTCTTTAACCCTAAGAGCATAGCGGTTATAGGGGCAAGTGATGAAGAGGGCACGGTAGGCTGGAGGCTATTTAAGAATCTAGTAGAGAATGGTTACAATGGTAGAATCTATCCTATTAACATTAGGAAGCAGAAGATCCTAGGCTTTAAGGCATACCAGAGTGTAGAACAGTTACCTGAAAGGGCTGATCTAGCAGTAATAGCTGTTCCAGCAAAGGTAGTGCCTAGCATAGTTGAGCAGTGTGGTAAAGTAGGCATAGATAGTATAATAATAATATCCGCTGGCTTTAAAGAGGTAGGGCAAGAGGGGAAGGTATTAGAGGATAGAATAGCAGAGATAAGGTCAAGGTATGGTATGAGGATAATAGGACCTAACTGCTTAGGGCTTGTAAGACCAAGCATTAACCTTAATGCTACATTCCTACGCAAGATGCCAAAGGCTGGTAATATAGCATTGATATCCCAGAGTGGGGCATTAGGAGCAGCAATAGTAGATTGGACTATAAAGGAGGATATAGGGCTTAGCAAATTCATATCAGTAGGTTCAATGCTTGATGTTGACTTTGGAGACCTTATAGATTATCTTGGTAACGATCCAGAGACAAAGAGCATACTTCTATACATGGAAGGGGTAACTGATGCAAAGAAGTTCATGAAGAATGCTAGAAAGGTTGCAAAGATAAAACCAATAATAACTATCAAGTCAGGTAGGTTCAGTGAGAGTGCTAAGGCAGTTGCATCACATACAGGCTCACTTGCTGGTGAGGATAATGTTTATGATGCTGTATTTAAGAGGGTAGGAATAGTAAGGGTAGAGGAGATTCAAGAACTGTTCAACTGTGCAGAGGCTCTTGCAAAGCAACCTTTGCCGAATGGTCCAAGGCTTGCAATAATCACAAATGCTGGAGGTCCAGGTATAATGGCAGCAGATGCCTTACTTGCAAGGAATGGTAAGTTAGCAGTACTTAGTAGCAAGACAATGGATGCCTTGAATAAAGTCTTGCCTAGCCATTGGAGTAAAGGCAACCCTATAGATCTTATAGGCGATGCAGATACAGAACGTTATAGGGTAGCGTTAGAGGCTTGCCTTGAGGATGATAACATAGATGGTATACTTGTAATATACACACAATCGTTCCTAGACTCAGTTGAGCTTGCTCATACAATAATAGATGTGTATAGTAAGAGTAAGAGGGATAAACCACTATTAACATCACTCATGGGGCAATGGGAGTCACATGGGATACTAAATAAATATGGGATACCAACATACGATACCCCAGAGCAGGCAGTTAAGACCTTCATGTACATGTATCAATATAAGAATAGGTTAGAGATGCTTGATGGTAGCCTAGAACCGTATACAAGTACTGCTATTATATCAATTACATCAGATAAGAAGGCTAGACTACTTTCTATTATAAATAATGCATTAAATGAATATAGAGCAGTATTGAATGAGGTTGAGGCTAAGGAGTTCATCTCTTGCTACAATATACCAACTGTAAAGACACTTGTTGCTAATGATGAAGACTCTGCTGTAGAGATTGCAGATATGCTAGGTTACCCTGTAGTACTAAAGATACTCTCTCCAGATATAGTGCATAAGACTGATGTTGGTGGTGTAATACTTGATCTTAAGAATGAGCAAGAGGTTAGATATGCGTATAGAGAGATAATGAGAAATGTTAAGATGAAGAGGCCAGATGCAAGGATACTTGGTGTTACAGTACAACCAATGGTTAGCAAGAGAGGAGTAGAGGTTATCCTTGGTAGCAAGCATGATCCAATATTTGGACCAGTTATACTCTTTGGTATGGGTGGTGTAGGAGTTGAGATATTTAAAGACTTTACCTTAGAGCTGCCTCCATTGAATAGCAAACTTGCTAGGAGTATGATAGAAGGTACAAAGGTGTATAACCTACTCAAGGGCTACAGGGGCATGCCAGCAGCAGATATAAGCAAATTAGAAGAGGCTATGGTATCATTCTCTCAGATGCTTATAGACTTCCCACAGATAAGGGAGGTTGATATGAATCCAATTATTGTTTATATGGATAATATTACTGTACTTGATGCAAGGATAGTTATATGATGCCTAATATAAAATAAAGAGGAAAAAGAGTTACTTCTCAATAGGCAAGCCTACAGCATTGCCCCATTCGCTCCATGAACCATCGTAGTTCTTAACATTAGGGTAGCCTAATAGATACTTTAGTACAAACCAAGTATGTGATGACCTCTCCCCTATTCTACAGTAGGTTATAACCTCCTTATCTTTAGTTACCCCTCTGCTCTCGTATAACTTCCTTAACTCCTCAGCACTCTTGAATGTACCATCCTCATTAACTGCTTGAGCCCATGGTATGTTTATTGCAGTAGGTATATGCCCACCTCTCTGTGCTCCTTCGTTAGGGTACTCTGGTGGTGCAAGTATCTCTCCAGTATACTCCTTTGGTGATCTAACATCAACCAGCACTTTATCTTTCATACCAATTATAGATTCTACGTACTGCCTGAATACCCTAATGGTCTTATCTGGATCTTTTGCCTTCCAATTCCCCCTTGGGAAGCTTGGTATATCTTTAGTTAAAGGTTTATCCTCCTCAAGCCACTTCTTCCTTCCTCCATTCATTAGTCTAACATCCTCATAGCCATAGTACTTGAATACCCAGAAAGCAAAGGCAGCAAACCAGTTATTAAAGTCTCCATAAAGCACTAGTATTGTATTATTGTTACATCCTGCTCTTTGCAGTAGATCCTCACAAGCCTCCTTGCTTAGTATATCCCTTCTTATAGGATCGTTTATATCCTTCTTCCAGTCAAAGAGTACAGCATTTGGTATATGCCCAAGCATATAGTTGGATGTTGGATCATAGTCAACCTCTGCTATCCTAACGTTTGGATCGTTTATATGCTCCTGCACCCATTGTGTACTAACCAGAACCTCTGGATGCGCATAACTCATAGCACATACTAACTATCAACGGTATTTAAAACTTTCATAAATAGATCAGATCAATCTTTTTATTATAAGCTCTAAGCTCTCATCATAACCAAAGCTTACATGCCTTAATATACCATCCCTATCTATAACTATGGAGGATGGTGTGCCCTGTAGAGCATACTCCTCAAATGTTAATGCTGTATACTCTTTACTTGCTAGATACTCCCTAACCCTCTGTATTATCATAGCCTTTCTACTCTGAGGGTAAGAATCAAAGTCAGGTATCCTATCATTTATGAAGTCCATAACCATCTTATCTGTAATGTAACCGTTGTTCTTAACAAGCATATCCATGGCTACAGGGAATGGTATCTTGTAAGGCAGTGTACCATCAGGATTTAACATACCATATTGCATCAATGCTCTATAAGTCTCACCTATAACCTTACCTTTGTTTATAAGTAACTCTAGGTTCTCTAGCGTATTCTTATCAAAATCCTCAAATGCTGTTGCTAACCCTATTACCCTTACATCCTTATCCTTGTACTTCTTGTATATATCTATAGCAGTTGGTATCCCATACATGAAGCAGCCAGGGCAGTTCACTTGGAATACCTCAATCAGTATAACCTTATCCTTCTCCTGATCAATATTTGTAGGGAAGCCCTGTACCCACTTGCTAACCTTAAGGTTTGGTGCCTTCTCGCCTATCCTTGCTACCATGTATATGGGTTGATTCTAATGCTTATTAAATTCTATTGCTTCATAATCTTAATTTTATTTTATTTTATTTATTCTAATCTCTTAATAGCCCTGCTATAGTATGCTCTAGCTCATGCCTCTTCCTTAAAAGATAGTATAGTTCTTCAGTACTTGCATGTAAGTCAAGCCCTATTATCTGTGCTATGTATGAGGAGAGGTATGAGAGTATTAGCCTTCTTAGCATATACTCCTTGCCATAGGCTTTGGACTCTTGCTCCAACTCTGCTAGGGCGTTCTTAACATGTATGAACAAATAGTTATCCTTCTCATCCCTGCTCTTTGAGTAGAACCATAATGCCCTTGATCTAGAGTAGAGGTGTACATACTCAAGTGCTTCTATGAAGCGCTCATTTAACTCTAAGTCATTACTTAATAGTTCTGAGAGTGCATCAGCAGCTGTACTCTCATCAAGGTTAGAGTTATTCATTATATTATAGATTACCTTGCATGCAAAGCACTCTATACTACCTATAGGAGTACGCTTGCTTAATACATCCTCTATACTCTTAACTATCACATCCCTTACACTATCATCTTTGCTCTCTATCCCATCACTCAATCTAATATGTCACTTATTGTAAAGAGTAATATTTATTTAATCTAATACCTTAACCTTGAATAAGAAAGACCTAATCTATGTATGCAACAGTATATGCATTAATTTCATTCTTCTTGGTTTACACCTTTATAGCAGTAAGGAGGATTAAGAGTATAGTTGTACCCTCATGGGTTGCTATGCTTATAGGGGCATTGCTTATGATCTTACTCCAAGTAACAAGCATAGATGAGGCTTACAATGCTATCAGGTTTGATATAATAGTATTCTTGCTTGGTATGTTCATAGTTGTATCTGCACTTGAGGTATCTGGGGTACTGCATGGTATAACATTAAAGTTGCTAGGATATGCAAAGAGTACAGATAGATTGATACTACTGATACTTGTTGTTATGGGTACACTATCTGCATTCCTTATGAATGATACCATAGCACTTGTAGCAACCCCAATAATACTTGGTATCGCAAAGGCTGGAATTGATCCAAAGCCATTGCTTATAACCCTTGTATTTGCTGTAACAATAGGTAGTGCAATGACCCCAATAGGCAACCCACAGAACTTCCTCATAGCAGTTGAGAGTGGTATGAGAGCACCTATGCTTGAGTTCTTAAGGTATCTAGCACTGCCTACACTTGCAAACTATATAGTAACCTATTACATACTAAGGTTATACTTTAGAAGGGAACTCAATGGTAAGAGTATTATTATAAATAAGAATGATGATATTACTCATCCTCACCCTCATCATCATATGAATAGGGTTGATTATAGATTATCAAGTATCAGCAAGGTTATAGCAGGGCTCATGCTCTTAATGTTCTTTATTATAAGCATAACAGAGGTTTTAGGTTATGATATGCATATAAACATGAGTCATGTAGCAGTTATAGGTGCTCTTGCTGTTATAGCACTTGCTAATGGTAATAGGATAAAGATACTTAGAAGTGTTAACTATAGGATAATAATCCTCTTTATAGCAATGTTCGTATTCATGCATGGATTAGAGAAGAGTGGTGTTATAAGCATGATATCATCTACAATGCAACTAAACCCTGATTCCATACTTAGCATAGTATCTACTAGCGTAATCTTAAGCCAGTTCATGAGCAATGTACCATTTGTAGCATTCTATACTAAGGTTATACATGCAAATGGGTTCGATGGATCAGATGTTAAGGAATGGGTAGCATTGGCAGGGACAAGTACCCTAGCAGGTAATCTAACACTGCTTGGGGCAGCAAGTAATCTAATAATACTTGAAGAAGCAGCAAAGAGCAGACGTGTATTTACATTCCTTGAGTTCTTTAAGATAGGCTCTATAGTAACAGGTACAAATATTGCTATACTACTACTATTCCTTACCATCTTACCATAGCATATTAATGCTTATAGATTATTGGTTTAATATTCTATTATATAATATTCTATTCAACCTTGTCAATCTTACTGTAATTCGTTAGATCAAGAGATGCACCACATATGCACCTTACCTTAACCCTCTTACCATCAAGCACATATATTATGTTATCAAGCACATCTGCTGGATGCTTAACACTTGAGCCGGGTTTATGGTAATGTATGAACATCTTAAGGTTCTCAGTCTTACCATACTTTGCTACCAAATCCTCAAATCTCTTTATAAGCATATCCCTCTCCTCTTTGCTCATCTCCTGCTCATTACTTGCCATATACATTAGCATGTAAGCAAACATAATATATAGTTGCAGTCTCTTTAATAAGATTGAGTTGGAGATAATAGATCATGATGTTATAATAGTAGGATCTGGTTTAGCAGGGTTAAGGGCTGCCATAGAGGCTGCAAGGACAAGCAAGGATATTAGCATAGCAGTAATATCAAAGGTTCAGGTTATGCGTTCACACTCAGTATCTGCAGAAGGTGGTACTGCAGCAGTGCTATACCAAGAAGAAGGGGATAACTTTGAGTCTCACATATACGATACAATAAAAGGGAGTGACTTCTTAGCAGATCAGGATGCTGTTGAGAGGTTTGTGCATATCATACCACAAGAGATATACCAGTTGGAGCACTGGGGTATGCCATGGTCAAGGAGGGAAGATGGCAGGATTGCTCAGAGGTGGTTCGGTGGCTATAACTATCCTAGGGCAACATTTGCTCAGGATAAGGTTGGGTTCTATGAGATGCAGACACTGTACGATACTGCACTAAAGTATGATAATATAAACTTCTACAGTGAGTGGTTTGTAACCTCTATACTACATGAGGATCATACATTCAAGGGCTTTACTGCAATAGATATTGCAAATGGTAACTTCGTTGCTTTTAGGGGCAAGGCAGGGATAATAGCAACTGGTGGTGCTGGAAGGATATACTCATTTGCTACATATGCATTATCATCAACACCAGATGGCATAGATATGGCTTATAGAGCGGGTTTAGCACTGAAGGATATGGAGTTTGTCCAGTTCCATCCTACAGGGATAATACCCTCTGGCATATTGATAACTGAGGGTGCAAGGGGAGAAGGAGGCTATCTTATAAATAAGGAGGGTGAGAGGTTCATGAAGAGGTATGCACCAAATAAACTAGAGTTAGCATCTAGGGATGTTGTATCTAGGGCTATAATAACTGAGATAATGCAGGGTAGAGGCTTTAAGGATGAGGAGACAGGGATGGATTACGTGCTATTAGACCTTAGACACCTTGGAGAGGAGAAGATCAAGGAAAGGTTAGCAGGGATAAGGGAGATAGCCATAAAGTTTGCTGGTGTAGACCCTATAGATGAGCCCATACCTATAAGACCAGTATGCCATTACATGATGGGAGGTATACATGTTGATATAGATGGTAAGACTGAGATGAATGGGTTATTCTCTGCTGGTGAAGCAGCATGTGTTAGCATAAATGGTGCAAATAGGCTTGGTGCAAACTCTACTGCAGAGTGTCTAGTATGGGGTAGGATAACAGGTGAGTTAGCAGCAAAACATGCAATTAAGCATAGCAGAAATAGCAACAGTTTACCCAAGGATCTAATAGCAAGTGAGGAGAAGAGGATATTTGATGGTATATTCCATGGCTCTGGTAATGAGAACCCTTATGAGATTAGGGAGGAGTTAACTAGGATAATGGATAAGCATGCATATGTATTTAGAACTGGTGAAGAGCTTGCTGAGGGTATAAAGAAGGTTAGGGCATTAAGGGATAGAGCATGGAAGCATGTTGATGATAAGGCTAAGGAGTATAATACAAACTTTATACATGTGTTAGAGTTGGATGCCATGCTTAGAACATGTGAGGTTGTGCTTGTTAGTGCATACAAGAGGCTAGAGTCTAGGGGTGCACATGCAAGGTTAGATTACCCTAATAGGGATGATGTTAACTTCTTAAAGCATACACTTGCATACTATGGTGAGGACGGTCCACAGATAACTTACTTGCCTGTAAAGATAACCAGATACCAGCCTACTGAGAGGAAGTATTAAGTAATTGCTATAATGATAAAAACGGATCTGCTTAGCATAATCATAGGTCCTACTATCTTCTTCTCTCTATTAATATTAACAGACATAGACTTCAATTCAAGGGTTACCATAGCACTTATAGCATGGATGGTATGCTACTGGTTAACCAATGCTATACCACTATACGCTACAGCACTACTACCACTGATAGTATTACCTACTGCAGGGGTTATGCCATTAACTAGTGTAGCAGTGAACTATGCTGATAGGGTTATATTCCTACTCTTGGGGAGCCTAATCTTAGCAAAGGCTATTGAGGTATCTAATCTGCACAGGAGGTTTGCACTAAGGATACTCATGCTAGTAGGAGGAGAGGGTAAGAACATACTCTTTGGCTTCATAGTAGTTACTGCACTACTAAGCGCATTCATGAGTAATACAGTAGTAGCAGCTATGATTATACCATTAGCATTATCAATACTCAGCGTTATAGATGAGAGTAAGAGGAGGTTATTAGCACCTATGTTGATGCTTACTATAGCATACTCAGCAAATATAGGAGGCATTATTACAATAGTTGGCACTCCACCAAACCTTATACTCTCATCGTTAGCAAGGGAGATGGGCTACAATATAACATTCCTATCATGGCTACCCATAGGATTACCAATAGGCTCTACACTATTGTTCATACTCTGGCTTTATCTATCTTATAAGGTTAAGGGTATCAAGGTAATAGAGGGTAAGCAGGTAGTAAGGGATGAGCTTATTAGACTAGGGCATATCAGTAAGCATGAGAGGTATGTATTGGGTATATTCATAATTACAGTAGTAGCATGGATGAGTAGAGGCTTATGGGGCTTATACATACCAAGCGTGGATGACTCAACTATAGCATTGGTATCAGCATTTATGCTATTTCTGCTAAGGGTTGATGGTAAAAGGCTGCTCACATGGGATGATGCAGCAAAGATACCATGGGGGGTACTGATATTAATAGGGGGTAGCCTAGCAATAGCAGGGGCATTCACATCTACTGGCCTAGATAAGGTTATAGCCTCATTAATATCTGTAGAAGTTGGCTCAGATATATACATGCTTGGATTGGTAACAAGCATAACAGTATTCATGACTGAGCTTATGAGCAACACAGCTATTGCAACGCTTATGATACCTATAGTTAAAGGTGTTGCTTTAAACGTAGGAATGGAACCACTGAGCCTCATTATTGCTGTTACTCTATCAGCCTCTCTAAGCTTCATGCTACCTGTAGCAACCCCTCCTAACGCTATGGTATTCGCTACTGGATATCTTACAGTAGCATATATGGCAAGGATGGGTCTGATAATGAACATCTTCAGTATAATAGTGGTAACGTTGTTATGTTACCTTCTGGTATGATTGGTCTCTCTAACATCATATATATATTGAGGTATAATAATGGATAAAGGTATGAAGGAGAATAGGGAGGGTATAAAAGGTTGGCTTAACCCAAGTAGGTATGGAATAAGCAGGTTCGCATACTGGCTACAGAGGTTAACAGGCTTAGGGCTCTTAGCATACTTTATAGCGCATATATCAGAGACTAGCAATATAGTTTATGGCAAAGAGGCATGGGATAAGATGCTATCTTTAACGCAAACTACTGTAGGGCACATAATACTGATAATAGTTATAGGTATGTGTGTATTCCATGCAGCAAACGGTGTTAGATTATATGCAGCAGAGCACGGTAAAGGTATAGGAAGAGCAGGTAGGCCCGAGTATCCATACAGACCAACATCCTTAAGCACAGCAATGAAGACATCAATATGGATAAGCATTGCATTAGCAGTAATAGCAATGCTCTATGGTGCATATGTACTATTCTTAAGCGAGGTTTGATAACCATGGTTAGAGAGAGTAGCATAATGAAGGTGCACTACTATACTGGGTTAGCAGCAATAGTATTAGTAGCAATACATGTTATGTTCAGGCTTACTGCACCAGGGGGATACTATGCAAGTTTAGAGTATGAGAATGTTATAGCAAACTACAGTAATGTATCTTATGTTGTTGTATTAGAGTTGATACTTGTAACTGTTGCTATACATGGATTCAATGGTCTAAGGGTAATACTTATAGAGCTAAAGCAAGGAGAGGCATGGGAGAGAGCAGTAAAATGGCTATGTATTGCAGGGGCAATAGCTGTAATGGTATATGGTACAAGGACAATAATACTTGCAAGCATGATGCTATAGTAATATAAGGTGGGAAGATGAAGAGGGTTAGGATAATAGTACAGAGGTATAATCCAAAGGTTGATGTTCAAGCAAGGTATGATGAGTTTGAGGTTACAGCAGAGCGTTGGACTACTGTACTTGATGCACTGCTTTACATAAAGGCTCATATAGACCATAGTATAGCATTAAGGTACTCATGCAGGATGGCATCGTGTGGCTCATGTGGTATGCTAATAAACGGTATACCTAGGTTAGCATGCTATACAAAGGTTTATGAACTTGGTACAGATACAATAACATGTAAGCCATTACCAAACTTCCCTATAATAAGGGACCTTGCAACAGATTTTAAGGCATTCTTTGCCAAGCATAAGAGCATGAGACCTTACATAATTAATGAGGATATAGATGATAGTAATGCTAAGGAGTTCATACAGAAGCCTGAGGAGGTGGAGGAGTACCTGCAGTTCTCATACTGTATAAAGTGTGGACTATGCTACTCTGCATGCCCTACTGTTGCTACAGATAGGCTCTTCCCTGGTCCTCAAGCATTGGCACAGATGTACAGATACCTCATAGATAGCAGAGATAAGGCTATTGATGAAAGATTAAGGATAGTTGATGATAGGCATGGAGTATGGAGGTGCCACTTTGCTGGCTCTTGCAGTAGTGTATGCCCCAAGGGTGTTGATCCAGCATTAGGTATACAGCTCTTAAGAGCATATCTACTAGGGCATGGAAAGGAGAGGAAGAAGATAGCAGAGTTATATATTAAGAAGTTATAGAATTCCTAAATTATTAGAATAATTAATTCATAAGCCTATTTTAATTGTTCAAGTATAGATAGACTTATAAGATTCTCTATGTATATTCCTCTTCTTATTATATCCATCCTAACCTTCTCACAGTACCTCTGCTCACTTATATGACTATCTTCACTATCTAACTGTAAGATTAATACGTTATCTGTATAAGGATAAGCAAACCTCAAAGCCCTCTCTGGTATGATAGCCATATTTACAAGGCTAGCGCTCTTTATCCTCCACTGCTTCCTAGCAAATATAGACTCTAGATCCTTGATCTCTAATCTACCATAGCCTCTCTTTAACACATTCACTGAGATGAAGTTAAGCCTTGATATCTTTGGTCTATCAAGTATATCCCTCTTGCTAGAGAAGAATATAGATAACCTTGATGGTACATATGTGTATATATCCTTCACAACAGCATCCCTATTCACATAAGTTGCTACAATGTAATGGTTCACAGGCTCTGTAAGGTATGATGCAAACTCATTAGAGTATGTTACAGAAGCAAAGTAGATATCTCTTACATATGATGATCCTATCCAGTGGGACTTTAACCTCTTAGTATTCTCATCATGCATGTAGTGTACGCATACTATATCAATCAACCTATCACACCATATGTAATGTTAGCTTATTAAGTATAAATAAGTTATAAGAAAATCTATAAGAGCCTTATGTATTGTAATCATTTACACTTATTCTGCTTTAAAATTGTAAATATCAAGGAGATGGTAAAAAATAAAAGAAGATAACCTTAACTGTATAATATTATGCTAAGAAATGCCTTGGTTAGTAATGTAAACAATATGATAGGGCTTGCTACTGCAAGGGCACTTGCAGATTATAATGTAAGAGTTTATGCACTTGCATATAAGCAAGATGTAAATGATAAGAATATTAAGATTATAAGTATAGATGCGTATGATGATTCAACTGTTAACAATGCAGTAAGGGATATACTGAAGGATATCATGAGCAATAATAAAAATGATAATATAGATATTCTAGTGAATGTCCCCTTTTATGCTCAGATTGGTATGCTTGAAGATCTTAAAGTTGATGATTTTGTTGCTCAGTTTAATGCAAATTTATTCAATGTTATAAGTTTAATCAAGGCAGTAGTACCTATTATGAAAAGACATGGTAAAGGATTGATAATTAATATAGGCTCCCTAGCAGGCATTGTAGGCTTCCCAGGCATATCTGCTTACTCTAGTTCAATGTTTGCATTAGAAGGGTTAACTGAATGCTTAAGGTATGAACTTATGAACTATGGTATATATACTGTAATAGTTGAGCCTGGTGCTGTAAAGAGTGATAAAGCATTGATAAGGCTAAGTAACCAATCAGATAATCCATCGTTTGAGAGTATATACAAGGGTTTAATGCATCTTATAGAGCATGGGCTTGATGCTGAGGATGTTGCTAAAACAATAGTAAGTATAGTGAAGAGTGATAAACCAAGGTTAAGATACATAGTTGGGGAACATGCATTTGTTATGCTTGATGCAAAGAGGAGTATGAGCGAGGATGAGTTTGAGGAATTGGTAAGGAGGGATGTAGGATTTTAAATATCAAATAGTTTAGAATAGTATTACAGTAATAACCTGCTATGGCGTCTCTAGTATATTAGGTCTCTCACCAAGCACAACATCTATGCTTATCTCTTTACCATCCCTTATAACATGTAATGTAATGGTATCGTTAACACTCTTCTCCCTCTGTAGATATATTAGTATATCACTTATCCTCCTAACCTGTATATCATCTACACCTACAATAACATCCCCTCCTAACTTTATTATCCTATTATCAATACTTATTACCTTAGCGTTACTACCTCCCTTAACCCCAGCCTTTGCTGCTGGGCTATCTGCTACAACATCTATAACTAGAAAACCTCTAGCCTCCTTTAAGCCTAGTGCCTCTGCTATCTCTGGGGTAACATCTATGCCTGATACCCCTAGCCATGGATGCCTGTATCTATGCTCACTTATAAGCACTGGTACAATCTTCTTTACTGTATTTGATGGTATAGCAAATCCTATGCCAGCAAACTCACCTGTTCTAGATGCTATTGCAGTATTAACACCTACAACCTCCCCATACATGTTAAGCAATGGCCCACCAGAGTTACCAGGGTTTATTGCTGCATCCGTCTGTATAACATCTGGTATGCTGAATCCATTGGCAGTCTCTAGCATTCTACCTAACTGGCTTACTATACCTGCTGTCATGGAACCACTTAACCCAAATGGGTTTCCTATTGCTGCTACCTGCTCACCAACCCTTAACATGCTAGAGTCTGCTAAAGGTAATGGTACCAACTTACTGCTATCACTAACATCAACCTTTACAATAGCAAGATCAGTATATGGATCAGAGCCTACTATGCTTGCCCTATAGGATGTCCCATCTAAGAATGTCACTGTAACCTTGCTTGCTCCTTCTACAACATGGTAATTGGTTACTATATGCCCTTGATTATCATAAACAAAGCCAGAGCCTACACCTCTAGCATTACCCTTCTGTACAGTTATCTGCACAACAGACTGCTCAACCTTTGAGAATAGTTCTGGTAAGGTAAGTAACCTCCTTTGCTCTTCTTCCTGCTGTTGTTGCATACTTGAAGTAGGATCTTGAGCTTGAGTTGGAGTCTTAGCCTCTACTGCACCTTTACTGCTATTACTGCTACTTGTAGCATAATTATTGTTACTAACATTTATTATATTATAATTGTAATATAAGAGTGCTGATGCTATTACAACTATTATTATACCTACTAGAATAAGTTTATTCATGATAGAGAATAATGGGTACCGATTTAAAAGTTTATTCATATAGATATAATTGTTCTCATTGTCTATGATAATTTATCAGCAAAATCTTAAATCGATTCCTTCTTTAAACTATATAATCTCTATTACATAACTTAGTTCCATATTTATTTATATACAAGAATATTAATATAATATGACGATGAAGAGAGCGGTACTATCAGTCTTAACAGTAGCAGTACTAGCACTTACTCTATCAAGTATGCAGGTGGTACAAGCACAAAGTACAGGATTGACCGTTGATCCATATATAATACCAGCACCAGGAGGTACAACAACACTAACCTTATCAGTTAATATACCTGCTGGTGTAACTACACAATTGATATACTGGCATGTATACGAGCCTGATGGAGATACATGTACAATAACAGTACCATTGATTGTTACAGGTCCTACAACTGTTACTGTAAATAAGATATATCCTACAGAGGCTGCTTTAGATTGGAATTCGGCTAACGATGACTGTGATACAAATGATGTAGGAGGTACTTGGTCTGTATACGCTGCTTTAGTTACTACTGCTGGTGTATACTGGTGGTGGGATTACTTCGCAGTATCATTCCACGTTATACCAGAGAGTGCTATAGGTATAGCTGCTATAAGTAGTGCAGGCTTGGCAACCTTTGCTGGATACAAGGTCCTTAGAAGTAAGAACAAGAATTAATTGTCCATCTATTATTTATTTATTTAAAAAATTTTATAACCCATTTCCCTTCATATCCAGATCATTATTTATCTATAGTTATATATCACCTTAGCCTACTTAGAGTAATGCTAATAGTTCAGTTATCCGATCTCCATGTTAGCAATGGCTTCAAGAAGGATATGCTAGAGAAGGCTATAGACGAGGTTAATAGCATTGATCCAGATCTGATTGTAGTAACTGGTGATATAACAGAGAATGGAATCCTTCAAGAGTATGAGAGGGCTAAAGATTACATTAACATGCTCAAGTGTAAGAGCATATTAATGCTTAGTGGGAACCATGATTATAGGAATACTGGATATCTATTATTCAAGAGGTTCTTTGCTGATAAGATAAAGCAGTTCTATGAGCATGAGGAGTGTATAATCACAACCCTTAGCACATCAAGGCCAGATAGGGATGAGGGGGAGGTAGGCTATAGACAGAACCTCTGGCTACTTAATACATTAAGCAAGTATGGTAATGATAAAGTTAAGATAATTGCAATGCACCATCATCTAATCCCAATACCTGATACAGGGAGTGATAGGATAATAGTTGTTGATGCTGGTGATGTATTGCATACAGCATTACTTGCAAAGGTTAACCTAGTACTATGTGGACATAAGCATAGGCCATGGTTATGGAGGCTTGGGGATCTACTTGTTGCATATGCTGGAACAGTATCATCTGAGCGCATGAGGGGTTTCTTCTACAACACATATAACATAATTAATATAAGCAAGGATAAGGAGATATCCATAAGGCTTAAGATAGTTAATGGTAAAGAGATTGCCTTACAGGATATTGTTAACAGTAGAGAGATGGCACAAGAGGAGTAATTAATGTATGTATATACAAAAATATTGAAATAGTAGAGTATTTACAGTGAGCATATGGTTAAGGTATTCCTGAATGGCTATGGCACCATAGGGAGAAGGATAGCATATGCATTAGCAAACGATAAGGAGATAGAGTTCCTAGGAGTAGGCAAGTATAGTATAGATGATAGAGCAAAGGAGGCTAGGGATCTAGGTCTTAATATATTTGTACCAGAGGATAAGATGCAAGAGTTCAAGACAGCAGGGTTCATGGTGCAGGGTAGCATAGTTGATGCGTTAAAGGCTTGCGATCTTGTGATAGATGCATCTAAGGATGGCATGGGATATGAGAACAAGGTTAAGTACTACTTACCATTAGGCAAACCAGCAATATTCCAAGGTGGAGAGGATAGGTATGGTGAGTATAGTGTTGCAGATATGATACATAACTCAAGGGTTAACTACGAGAAGGCATATGGTAAGCAATATGTTATACAGGGCAGTTGTAATGTTACAGGCCTGGGGAGGATAATGCAACCTTTGATAGAGCATTACTCTAGCAGCATTGTAAGGTTCGATGCTACTCTAATAAGGCGTTGGGCAGATCTTGAGGATAAGAAGGAGGTTAAGGACTCTGTGGAATGGGATAGAGATCCTCACCATCAGAAGGATGTTGCAGACTTTATAACAACACATGCTCTTTACGTTGATGTTTACAAAGTACCAAGTAGGATGATGCACTTGCACCAATTGTATGTTAGATTCAAGGATAATGCACCAAGCAAGGATGCTATACTAAGTATATTTGATAAGGAGTGGGGCGTAGCAGTGCTTAACAATGCAAAGGGTACCGCAGATATAAGGAAGAAGGCACTAGAGCTAGGGTTCCCATTTGGGGATACATGCATGGTTCATATACATGCAGATGTACTTAAGACTCAAGGAGATACGCTAAAGATAGTCTACTCTGATGATCAGACTGGCATAGTTGCCCCAGAGAATCATATGCTCATGCAAGCTATGCTATACAAGAGGAGCAAGAATGAAGCATTAAAGAGGACTGAGAGCATATTTAGATTGAATGAGAGGAAGAAGGCATTAATGGATGAGTTTGGTTGAAAGTTTAAGTAATAAAGAAATAAATTATATTAATTATATTATTAATTATTCTACATTTATCCTCTCTCTTTCCCTCTCTTTAGACTCACTCTCTTCAATCTTCCTTAACTGAGATAAAAGGAACTCCTTATACCTCTCCCTTTCTTGCCTAGTCATCTTATCTATATTCTCTGCAAGCAAAGAGCCTAAGGATATTACCCTATCTAGTATATCCTTAGCAATGAAGATGCCTAGATTGCTTAAGCGCATAACAACATCCAACTGCCTCTTAATTATATCTTGCACTACATTAGCATCTGCCAATACATCTCTACCCTTATCAGTTATCATATATCTACCATCAACCTCATCTATAAGCCCTTCCTGCATTAACTTGCCTAGCAAAGGGTAAACAAGCCCAGGTGATGGCCTCCATTGGTTCTTACTCCTCCTTGCAGCCTCATCTATTATCTCCTTACCAGTCATTGGCCTCTCAGAGAGCATTGATAGTATGTAGTACCTTGAGAACCCCCTTGGTATTGAACTGCTTATCCTCTGAAGCCATTCGGATATCATATCACTAGCGATATCGTTAATGATACATATATATCTTTCTTTATATTATTGCAATTGAAGGATAACCAACTACAGAGCTGGTATCATTGGTTACATCCCCACTGGTAGCATATTTAAGTAGTATACCTTTGCTAAAGCCTAACTCCTTGCAAGCAACTAGTATAGATGCTATTGCACCATATCCACACGCACTAATATCTAACCTCTCAAGCACTGTATAGTATCTGCTTACATCTAAAGACTCTATAGCCTTTATAAGTTCACCATCCTTTCTATATGCCTGTTCATTAGGCTCGTAATGTGTTAGATCAGATGATGCTATTAGAAGAACATCCTTACCATAATTAATAACTTCCTTGCTAGTCTCTGCTATTGCTTTACCTAGATCTATAGCGGTATCCTTATCCTGCATCCATAGCACTATTGGCACTATAGTAAACTCATATGCATAGATGTATTGGAGCATGGGTAGTTGAACCTCTAAGCAGTGATCCTTGCTATGAGCGTAATCATCTATATCAACTATACCAGATCTCTTAACTATGCTATCTACCACATCATCATCTACCTTAACCCTGCCTAGAGGGGTATCCCAGTAGCACTCCTTCATGCTAGCAACCCCACTGCCTAAACCATAGTGGTTGGGACCAAGCATTATTACAACATTAGGCTCTATGTTAGAGTATGCATAGTAGTATGAGTGTGCTGCTACTGCACCAGAGTATATATACGCTGCATGAGGGCATACTATTGCTGCTACCTTACCTTTAGACCCCCCTTCTCTCTTATCCTTACTTACTTTAGGCTCTGGTAATATATTTGGTCCTAGTCTATGCAAGAAGCACTCTTTTATAGTATTGACTAGTTCTTCTTTATTAGATGGATAGAAGATACCAGATACGGAAGGTTTTCTAACCTTCATACCCTATGATGGCTCTATCTTTGCCTCAAAGTCATCTATCTTGTATACATTACCATTGTATGTGAAGTAGTCTAACTGTTTATCTTGCACTAAACCTTTCTTGTTTAATATATGCAATGCTAATAACCAGTAGATTGTTGCTATAGCCCTTCTCCCTCTATTGTTTGAGGGTATAGCAAGATCAACCTTCGTTAATGAGTTATCAGTATTAACTAATGCAATTACAGGTATACCTGCATTGGTAGCCTCTACTATAGCCTGTATATCTGTCTGTGGATCACTTACAAGCACTACCTCAGGCTCTATGTATGTTGATAGGAATGGGTTTGTGAATGTACCAGGCATGAACCTTCCTACTATAGGAACTGCTCCAGTTAATTCACAGAACTTTTTAACCGCAATGCTTGCTTGCTCCTTGCTTGTGCATACAGCAACCCTTGGTAACGCTCTTGCAATGAATGATGCTGCAGTATCTATCCTCTCTAATGTCTTGTTCATATCAAGCATATATACTCCCTCACTTGCCTTTGCTATGAACCTCTCCATATGCTTTGTCTTAACATCCGTTCCTATCCTTATCCCAGCGGTTAGTATCAACTTCTCTATATTATCAAGTATATTCATGCATAATGCTTAAGCAAGAGTTAATTTTAATCTACCGTTTTAAGCATTTATCATCCTCAACATTATTCTCTTTACATCTGAATAAATTATACATACCCGCTAAGGCTTAATATTATGTTTATAGAATGGTAAGTATGAGTAATGGTATAGTAGTTGTAGCAAGCGCACCAGCAAAGGCAATACTCTTTGGTGAGCACTTTGTAGTATATAGTAAACCTGCCATAGCGCTTGCTTTAAAGAAGAGGATTTATGCTAAGGTTAAGGTTAGGGATGATGATGTTATAGAGGTAGTATCTGATTTAGGATACTCTAAGCATAGGATAGATAATGGCTACAATATAAATGCTGGAGATGTACATAGGCATATAATCCATTCTGCAATTCTTACAATGGAGCATTTAAGCAGGTATAAAGGATTAACAATAACCCTAGACTCTGAGTTCCCATTTAGCATGGGTCTAGGAGCATCTGCTGCATCAAGTGTATGTGTAATAGTAGGTGTAGCATATGCTATCATGCAGTATAAGTTATCAAATGATGATATATTCAAACTATCCCTAGATGCTGAGAGGCTTATTCACAGAAACCCCTCTGGTATAGACTCTGCAACATGCATATATGGAGGTCTTGTATACTTTAAGGATGGTAATATAAAAAGGATAGATGCAGATGATGCATATAATGCTCTAAACTTTCTTATAGTAAGCTCAAAGATTAAGAAAGATACTGGTAACATGGTATCAAGGGTTAAGGCATTGTATGAGAGCAATAGAGATGAGTTCTTGGGTTTAGCAAGCATAAGCGAGAGCATAACAATGCAAGGTATAAATGCATTGATAACTTGCGATAAGGTTAAACTTGGAGTGCTTATGAGCATGAACCATGCACTCCTTAAGCGCATAGGTGTATCAAATGATATGCTAGATGCTCTAGTAAGCAAGGCTATAAGTCATGGAGCATATGGTGCAAAATTAACTGGTGCAGGTGGAGGTGGATGTATAATCTCTCTAACAGAGTATAATGGTAGATTATTGGAGGTATTCAAGGATAATGATCCATTCATCTCTAGCATAGAGAAGGAAGGTATTAAAATAATAAGTAATTTACAATCTTAATCAATTGTAACATAATAACTTTAATAGCGATAGAAATTATCTTCATTTTACGAAGATCTAATGATAATATTTTTATCAATGTACTCCATGAGATAAGTAAGGGTTAGATGGTATCACTACTTAAACTTGGAGGCTCTATAGTAACATTCAAGGATAAACCTTTAGCATTCAACAGTATAGCAGTTGCTAACATAAGTAAAGCCTTAAGTAAGTTTATAGAAGATGAGCATGAGCATCTGATAATAGTCCATGGTGGAGGCTCCTTTGGGCACTATTACTCAGTAAAGTATGATATACATAGTAGAGTAGATAGATACAGTTTAGAGGGCATCTCTTATGTTAGATGCTCAATGGTAGAGCTTAACCATCTTATAGTAAGCATAATGCTTAAGAATGGCTTAAAGCCATTTACAGTTCATCCATCATCACTCTTCATAAAGGGTAAGGATATCAATCTTGATGCTATGAAGAGGTTAAAGGATATAGCAGAGTATGGGTTAGTACCAGTTGTTCATGGGGATATAATGCATTATGATAAGGATCTATACTACATACTCTCTGGAGATGAATTGATGAGCATAATAGCAAGATATGTAAACCCTAAGGTTGCTGTGTTTGCATTGAGTGTAGATGGTGTTTACAAAGATATTAATAGCAAAGAGTTGATTAAAGAGTTAAAGTATACCAGTGATGCATTTATAAGCGAAGTAAGTATTGATGTTACTGGGGGTATGAAGAGGAAGATAAGGGAGGCATTCAATATAGCAAGTATGGGTATAGATGTATGGTTTATTAATGGTCTTTATACTGATAGATTAGTTAATGCGCTTAAAGGTTATGAGACGGTAGGTACAATAGTTAGAGGTAGAGTATAATGCAGAATGAAGAAGATATACAAAGGAGCAAACAAGAGAATAATAATAATGTAATAAATGTTAGCAAGGATTATGTAGAGGTTATAAAGAGCAGGAAGCTTGAAGGATTAACTATACCATTAAGAGAGAATGTTCAAGCAAGAGATACATCTACATTCTTAGAGTATGTTATGCTTATACATAATGCATTACCAGAGTTAGATATAGATGATATAGATACAAGTACAATATTCTTAAATCATAGATTCTCTGCCCCAATAATAATAGACTCCATGACAGGAGGTACCCCAGAGGCTAGCATAATAAATTCTAGACTTGCTGAGGTTGCTGAAGAGCTTAACCTTGGGATGGGTCTTGGTAGTCAGAGGGCAGGCTTGATAAGTGATGCTTTGGTTGAGAGTTATGCAATAGCAAGGGATAGAGCCCCAAATGCATTCCTTATTGCAAACATAGGAGGTGTACAACTTAAGCAGTTAACACTTGATGATATAAAGAAGATAATTGATATGATAAGGGCAGATGCACTTGCAATACATCTTAACCCATTACAAGAGTTGATACAGCCAGAGGGCGAGCCTAGGTTCAAGGGCATATATAGCAAGATACTTGAGTTGGTTAAGAGCATATCTATACCAATTATAGTTAAGGAGGTTGGTGCTGGTATATCAAGGGAGGTTGCTGTAAAGTTAGAGCTTGCGGGAGTAAAGGCAATAAACATAGCAGGATCTGGAGGTACAAGTTGGGCTGGTGTTGAGAAGCTTAGGGCAGATAATGTAAGCAATAATCTAAAGTCTCATCTAGGCGAGTTATTATGGGACTGGGGTATACCAACTGCTGTTGCACTGCTTGAGGCTAGAAGGAGCGTTAGATCAAGTATAATAGCATCTGGGGGTCTTAGGAATGGGTTAGATATAGCAAAGTGTATTGCTTTAGGGGCAGATATGTGTGCATTAGCATACCCATTCTTAAAGCACGCAAATGAATCTAAGGAGTCAGCGTTAAAGTATGCAAAGATGCTCATAGAAGAGTTAAGGGCTGTAATGTTCCTTACTGGATCAAGGAGTATCAAGGATCTTAAGACTGCAAGGTACTTACTCCTTAGCCCATTATTGGATTGGTTCAAGGTATGAGCAGTATAGAGTTAGAGATAAAGAAGGTAGCAGAGATGGTTGATGAGTTCATACTATCTAACATAAATGGTGAACCTTTAAAACTGTATGAGGCTGCACTTCACTATATAAAGAGCGGGGGTAAGAGGCTAAGACCATTCCTTGTAGTAAAGTGCTGTGAGTTATGCAATGGTAGCATAGATAAAGCATTACCCATAGCAAGTGCAATAGAGATGGTACATAACTTTACACTTGTCCATGATGATATAATGGATAACGATGAGTTTAGGCATGGTGTACCTACAGTTCATAGATACTATGGATTACCGTATGGTATACTTGCAGGGGACCTTTTGCTAATAGAAGCGTTCAATACAGTAGTTAAGCATGGTAAGAGCATAGGCTTGGATGATGGTGTAATTACACGGCTTATAGGTACACTTGCCAAGGCATGCAAGGAGTTAAGTGAGGGGCAAGCACTTGATATGGAGTATGCTGAGTCCAAGGTATTTCCAGAGCAGGAGCATTACATAAGGATGATAAGCAAGAAGACCGCTTCCCTCTTTGAGGCATCATGCATACTTGGCGCACTTATTGCCTATGCTGATGATAATACTATTGATAAACTAGCATCTTATGGTAGGAGTATAGGTTTAGCATTTCAACTTATAGATGATCTTATAGGGGTAATAGGGGACAGTAGAGTAACAAAGAAGCCTGTTGGTAATGATATTAGAGAAGGTAAGAAGACATTACCTATACTTCTTGCATTAAAGAAGGGTAATGATATGCAGAGGGAGAAGATACTGTCAATACTTGGTGCTAAATATGTAGAAGAGAGTGATATACTATATGCTATAGATACCTTAACAAGATTGGGTATTGAGAAGGATATTAGGCTTGTTGCTGAAGGTTACATTACTCATGCAATAAAGAGTTTAGAGGGTTTAAACGTTTATGATAATAATAGCATTAAAGCAAAAGAAGCATTGATAGCTCTTACAAGGTTTATAGTTGAGAGGAGTAGATGATAGTAATAAATGCTACTGCTTCTTTGCTTGCCCCTAGTATATATGACATAGGAATAATGTTATTACAATGTAACTATTAAAATTAGGTATAATAAACCATCACTATAAATAATAATATGAGTAATATAGGCATGGTAGATGAAGAGCTTCTACTATTCATAAAGAAGGTTGCGTTAAAGAATGCTATAGAGCATGAGGGTAAAGCAAAGGTAGACAGGGTTGTAGCAAAGGTTATAGCATCAAGGGGTGATATTAAACCTAAGATAAAGGAGTACATACCAACAATAGCAAAGATAGTTGATGAGGTTAACAGTCTAAATCTAAATGAACAGAAGAGCATGCTTGAGGATATAGCGCCAGAGATGCTTGAGAAGACCAAGGTTGAGCAGAAGGAGTACAGACTACCACCATTACCAAATGCTACGCATGGTAATGTTGTAACTAGGTTCCCTCCAGAGCCTAATGGCTACCCTCACATAGGTCATGCTAAGGCAGTTATAATAGATGAAGAGTATGCAAGGATGTACGATGGTAAGTTTATTCTACGCTTTGATGATACAAACCCAGCAAAGGAGAGGTTAGAGTACTATGATGCCATAATGGAGGGTTTAGAATGGTTAAATGTAAAGCCTGATATCATAAAGAATACATCAGATGATATAGAGATACTTTACAGATATGCTAGGATGCTAATAGAGGTTATGGGTGCGTATGTATGCACATGTAAGCCTGAGGTTATAAAGCGTAATAGAGCCTTAGCAATAGAGTGTGAGTGTAGATCATTAAGTAAGGATGCTCATTTAGAGCGTTGGACAAAGATGTTCAATGAGTATAAACAGAATGAGGCAATACTAAGGTTCATGGGTGATATGAGTAGCAGTAATACAGTTATGAGGGATCCTACACTGTTTAGGATAATAGAGCATGAGCATCCACTGAAGGGTTACAAGTATAGGGTATGGCCAACATACGATTTTGCATCATGCATTGAGGATAGCATAGATGGGGTAACACATGCAATGAGAAGCAAGGAGTATGAGTTAAGGAACGAGCTTTACTATGCTATATTGGATAGACTTGGGTTAAGGAAGCCATTGGTGCTAGAGTTCTCAAGGCTAGAGTTTGAGGGCATGCCAGTATCTAAGAGGAAGATAAGACCATTGATAGATAAAGGATTGGTTCATGGATGGGATGATCCTAGACTTCCAACACTTAAAGCACTTAGGAGAAGGGGTATAACACCACAGGCTATAAGGGAGTTTATACTATCTTTAGGCTTTACAAGGGCTGATACAAAGCCACCATTTGAGGCATTGGAGGCTATAAATAGAAAGATCATAGACCCGATAGCAATAAGACTTAATGCTGTTATACAAGATGATTGCATACTTCTTAAGGTAAATGATCTAAGAGAGAGTAAGGTTAGCATAAGGAATCACCCAACAAACAAAGCGTTAGGTGTAAGGGAGGTTAATATAAGTAATGAGTTCTACGTTCCAAAGAGTGATGTATTAAATGCAGTAAGTAAGGAGTTAAGACTGATAGACTTGTGCAATGTTAGGATAGAGTATATAGTTGATGATGAAAGAGATGATAATAGATACGCAATAGCATCATTCTCTGGATTTGAGCTGAAGAGTAATATACCAAAGGTACAATGGGTTAGCAGGATAGATGCAAGGAGTGTTAAGATACTTGTCCCAAAGCAGTTATACATAGATGATAAGTTTAACCCAGATAGCCTTACTGAAGTTAATGCATATATAGAATCATATGTAGATAACCTTACTGTAGGCACAATGGTACAGTTCATTAGGCTAGGATTTTACAGGCTTGACTCTAAGGGCGTATTTATAATGACTCATAAATAGATATAAAGAGAGGTTATGATTAAAGTATCCAATTAAATTTATTTAAATTTATCTTTATCTAGTTTAGTTAATAGATTAGTAGTGCTAACTCTTTTATGCAAAAATATATTTATCTCTTTAGATAAGATACTATCGTTGAGTAGTACAAGTAACAACTTTAACCTTGATGATATGTTGATACATAGAAAGAAGAAGAACAAGAGAGGACCACTCATGATATTAATAAGCATATTAGATAAGCTTGATGAAGGGGCCATTAGCAAGACCCATCTTAGCTACAAGGCTAATCTGGATATAAGAGTACTTAATAGGTACCTACAGTTCATGCAGAGTAGAGGCTTAGTCTCTTATAGTGAGAATGATCCTACACTTGTAAATATAACTGATAAAGGTAAGTACGTCTTACAGCACTTTAAGATTGCGTTAAGGATGATAGATGAGGAGTGTGATATTGATAATAAATGCATACTTAGGACACATAATTTATAAGGTTATCATTAATTTTTAGTCTGTATCAGATCAGATATATTACTTTACTGTTATAGACTAAATTATAAATAACAAAAGTATAGAGTATTCTTATGGTTAAGGTAGTTGTATGCAAGGTAAGTGAGGTACCAAGTGGTAAGATGGTACATGCAAATGTTAATGGTAAGGATGTTCTGGTTGCAAATGTTAATGGCACATACTATGCAGTATCTGATGTATGCACTCATGCTGGTGCAAATCTACATGAAGGTAAGCTTGATGGAGTATACATAACATGCCCATGGCATCGTGCAGTATGGAATGTAACCAATGGTCAGCTAGTTAAATTCCCTGTAAAGTTAAAGCCTTTAGAGGTATACAAAGTGATAGTTGAAGATAATAATTTATACATAGATATATAATAAATAATAAGGAAGGAGATTGTTTATCTTCTCTTATTCTTTCTCTCTACTGTTAACTGTACCTTCTCAGTCTCAGGTTTACATTCTTTTATATGCGTGTAGTACTCATCATACTCCATTAACATACCGCATACTTCACATCTTATTGCATGGCACATGAGTATTCAATAACAGAACTTGTACTTAAATGCTACCTTAATATCATATAAATAATGCCATATGATGTTATAAAAATCATATGTTCATAGGGTTATCTTTTAAGAGATTAATTATACTTATAAAGCCGTTGATTATGGACCGGGCGGGATTCGAACCCGCGACCTCTCGCTGGCTCTAGCATACATTTTTTATTTATTATTTCATAGCATACTAGAACCACCCGCGTGCGAGGCGGGCATTCTACCTCTAAACTACCGGCCCAATCACTGTAATTAAATATTATTTTCATTATACTAAAGCTTTTACTCATTAACAAGATCATACATAAATCTTCTCTAACCCTTTGCTATTCCTTGTCTTTCTAGCACAAGTATGTTGTTTAATAATGTAGGCAAGAATACACCAACATCTGATACTATCCCTACTGCCTGCCATGTTCCTCTATCCATCAACTTTGTTACTACAGCATGGTTTATATCAACTACTATAACCTTCACATGTGAAGGGAGCATGTTACCTACTGCTATAGAGTGAAGCATAGTGCTAAGCATTATAACCATATCAGTATTCTTTAAAGCATCTCTATACCTCTTCCAACCTTCTACTACATCTGTTATAACATCTGGTATAGGACCATCATCCCTAGGGGAGCCTATTAGCACATATGGCACATTGTTCTTTACACACTCATACATTATACCCTTCCTTAATCTTCCCTGCTCAACCATAGCCTTTATAGATCCTGCCTTGAATACCTCATTGATTGCACGCATATGATGCCTATGCCCCCTAACCGCAAGAGTGCCATCATGCACATACATGCCTAGAGATGTACCAAAGAGAGCATACTCTATATCATGCACTGCTAATGCATTACCAGCAAGCAACGCCTTAACATAACCCAATCTTATCAACTCTGCTAAGGCATCTGCAGCCCCTGTATGTACAACTGCTGGACCAGCAACCACAACTATCTTACCCCCACTGTTCTTAACATTATACATATCCATTGCTACCTTCCTTATCATCTGTAATGTTGGCCTCTCACTAGATGCATCGCTACTCATGAACTGGAATAGGTCTAAACCTTCTCTAGGCCTCTCAGGGGGGATAACCTTAATACCTTGCTCCCCAACTACTATGAGATCACCTTTCTTAACCTCCCTTATAGCTTTACAGTATGCCCTATTGCTCTTAGGATCGTATACTATACACTTATCCATCATTATATCCTCAACCTCTATCCATTTACCGTTTATGTAGATCAATGTTCTATTGTTTGTTGTACTATAGAACTCATCTGGCAACACCATATCTGCTGGTGCTTCCTCTAGCATTACACTATTAACCTTCACTGGTACTGCCCCTTCCCTGTGTACAGCCTCTAAGAGCTCTTGTAGATGCTTCTCATCCTTCCCCTTTATAATAAGCCTTGCATAACTATGAGAGTGCTTCTCCTTCCCTATCTTAAACTCTAATACCTCAAAGTCACCCTTGAGGTCCATTATCTTATCGAATATCCTAGTTAATATCATAGAGTCTATCAGATGACCAGTAACCTCAACCTCTTGCTCGTACCTTAATTCCTCATGCATGTTTAAGTTAATTAAGCCTAGGAATAAAAATCAATCTATTATTATGATTAGATATCAACATAGGTTAACCACTTAGCAAACCTCTCATCCTTACCAAGTATAGCATTCTCATACAGCATCTGTAATCTCTTAGTAACTATGCCTACATAACCATCTCCTACCCTTCTGTTATCTATGCTAATTACAGGCTTTATACCTGATGCAGTACCTGTAAGGAATACCTCATCTGCAGTGTAAAGCTCATCCCTACTTATACTCCTTATCTCATACTTTATACCCTCATGCCTTGCTAGTTGTAGTACAGTATCCCTAGTTATCCCTGCCAATGCACCATCAGTAGTTGGAGGTGTACATAGCAATCCATCGCTAACTATGAACACATTCTCAGCGCTTGCCTCTGCAACCATACCATTTATATTAAGCATTATAGCCTCATCGAATCCATTCTTTAATGCCTCAACCCTTGCAAGAGCAGAGTTTGCATAGTTAGCAGTTGCCTTTGCATTAACAGGCATGGTTCTAGCATCAATCCTACGCCATGAGGATACCATGCACCTTATACCCTGTCCTTGTTTGCTTAGATACTCATCCCATCTCCATACTGCTATTGCTAGATCAACCTTGTTTGGTAATGGGTTAACACCCATCTTACCGTAAGAGTAGTATGCTATAGGCCTTATATAGCAGTCCTTCATACCATTAACCTTAACAGTCTCAATTATAGCATTGCATATATCATCAAAGCCATACTGTAGATCCATCATGTATATCTTAGCACTAGATAGTAGCCTTTTAACATGCTCATGTAATCTGAATATTGCTGCAGAGTTACCAGTATCATGGCACCTTATGCCTTCAAATACACCAGTAGCATAGTGTAATGCATGTGTAAGAACATGTATAGTAGCATTCTCAGTATCAACAAACTTACCATTGATCCATATCTTCTTGCCTATCTCCACACTACTGCTATACTTGTAGGCAAAATAAACTTTAGTATGTAGCAATGTTAGCATACCTTGCCCTCTTTGCATGTATAGCCCTTATAGCATTCTCCACATTCTCATCCTTATCCTCAACGACTATAACTATCCTAGAAGTCTCCTCTTGTGCATCCATGTTTATTATGTTTATTCCCTGCTCTCCTAGTGTACCGCTTGCCATGGATGCTACATTTGGTACTCTATGCATCCCATCGCCTATTAGGGTTATTACACCTCTACCATAAACTATCTCAGCACTGCTATCATATGCCTTTACATGCCTCTCATACCTCTTTATGAACTCTGCATCAAGGAATAGTAATCTAGCAAACTCCTTATCATCCTTCATGTATGGGCTTAATTGAACAAACTCGTTGTACCTTCTATACTTAAGCAAGTGTTCTTTAAAGTGCCATGCACTCTCACTCCTCATCCTAACTATACAGCACTTCCTCTTACCAGTGACTATCTTTATTGGATTATCTCTACTATTATCATACTCTGGAGTCTTTAATATGCTAGTGTAATCTTTTGAGTTGTTTATGTTTGTAATCCTTATGCTAACATCTATACATGCCTCCTCTATATCCTTGATTGCTATTGGGTCAAGTATCTTCATACCAAACATACCAGCAAGTTTTGCCTCATTGTATGATAATACTTTAACATGCTCTAAGCCTTCTTTAACTATCTTTGGATCAGCACTAAGTACACTGCTATCCTTCTCAAAGCTTAGTAGCATATCCTTACCATACTTATCATATAGTAGTATTGCTATATCTGCTGCAGTCCTATCTGAGCCTCCACGCTCATATGTGCTCTCTAAACCATCCATAGTCTTGCCTATGAAGCCCCCAATGCATACAACATCATGGGCATTAAGCATCTCATAGAACCTCTTACATGCACTCTTGCTAGCATCAAGCATAAAGTTTGCTGCCTCATAGTTATCATCGGTTATTATAGGCCACTCACTAAACTCAACATAGCATGAGTTTATACCATTGCTTCTCATTATGTAGTGCATAGCAGCTGCCATGACCAACTCTCCACTATATGCAAGAACCCTTGCCCTAGTAACATCTACAAACCTCTTGTACTCTGCTGCTTGCTTTAATGCTACTATAACATGCTTATTGAACTCCTTTAGCCTAGCAAGGAACTCTTGCCTATTATACTCATCCATGTACTCTCTTGCAATATACTCGTATACACTACTTAGCACATCTATATCAATAGGCTCAGACGAGGCATAACTCTTCCCTATCTCAATTGCTATATCTGTTAGTGATCTTACCTTCCCATACTCAGTGAATGGTGCTGAGAGGACAGCTACAACCTTACCATGCTCTAACATCTCCTTTACCCTTGATAATATTATGGGTATATTCCTACCATTAACCCCAAGTGTATTACCACCAAACTTTGCTACTGTTAGCATTGAGCCCATATCTTTAATGCTATGCTATTAATGAATCATAAATATAAAGTTAAATTAAAAAGTTATATGATGCTTATGTATCTTGCATTTTATTGAATTTAAGCGATGCAAACATGATACTAAGGAAGGCTATAATAAGTGTGTACTTTGAACCAGAACTGTTGAGTAGAGACTATAAGATATCAGAGGTAAAGCATCCTAGAATAAATGGTAGGGGTATAAGGCTTAATGAGTACTTGCATCTATTCTTTGATATAAACACAGGCTCAGATTACCCAGATGGTGATGAGTGGTTCATAGTTGAGTATCTGCTACCTTACAACGTTAAGATGCCTGATAACCTAAAGAACCCTGATTACTTTACTACTCTATCCCTTGATGATGGGAGCAATTATTGGAGGCATAGAGAGCTTGTAAGATATAGATATGGTAAGGTAAAGAGGCTTGAAGAGGCATTAGATTTCATAGATAGAAAGTATAAAGAGCTTAGCGATGTATTAAAAGAGGCATCCATAGTTGATAGCATAATGAACAGTGATAAAGGTAAGGCTAATGCTAAAGGAAAGGATGACGATAATGATGATGTAAGCGATGGTGATGTAGATAGCAATAAGAGGAGTAATTAGTATCTAAGACTATCCATTACTCATCCTTCTGCTAACCTGAATAGGGTACCATCTCATATCATCTACACTAAACTCAAACATTACATACCTTGCATCCTTAACATCTCTAAAGTAGACTGCATCTACAACATACTCTATACCATCTATTGCCTTGTTGAATATCCTATTGTTGTTACTCTTTATTGTAAATATTGTACTGTTATCTCCATCGTTAAAGTGTAAAGTTAGCATAAATATACTCTTTCCTCTCCTCCACTTCATATTCTTTACCATCTCCTTTAACCCTTCCCACCTATCAAGCCCTATTATCTTAATAAAACCCTCATCATAACGTATAGGGAACTCTATGTATACACTACTTAGTATATTATTGTTGCTATAATTACTCCCCTCTTCCTCAACTACATCAAATGGCTCTCTAAGAATGTTATACAAAGCCTCCCTCTCTGCCTCTGAGAGCCCAAAGTGAACTAACTTGATCGTATACATAAAGCTTAATTAATAAAGACAAATAATTAATTTTTATACCATATTCATTCTTATCATACTAGGCTAAGGAATCTAAGTAGATGGAAGAGTCCATAGCTACCACCTATTATGCATGAAGGTACCCATGGTATAAGCATTGGTATACCCTTAAGCCTAATCTTATGGTTATCTATTATCTTACTCACGTAATCGTTTATGTTAGTATTCCATATCTTATAATCTATAGAGTTCCTCTTAAGTATACTAATTATCTCATATAACACAGCTGCTCTAGCACTGAATATATGCTGTATATACTTCCTTGATATCTCAATCTCCCCATTTATAGCAATACCATCATCCTTTAGACCATTTATGCTTAAAAACCTCACATGTATCTCCCAACCTTTGTTAAGCATCCTTGTGAACCCCTTGCTTATCTGCTCTTTCCTTCTATTCTCACAGAATACTAGCCTATGGAATCCTTCTGCCTTTAGAACCTCGCTCATCTCTTTTATACTTCTATTCACTATTATGTGTAAAGGACCCTCCTTTATCACCTCATCCTTCCTTATAAGGTGTATCAGACCTTGAACCAGACTTATCTTCCTTGGGTAGAGTACAGTGTAATCTGCCATAGCAGACCTATGCTTTATTTAAATAAATAATTTTCTATAATCTAAACGTGTTGTAATGAGTTACATAATCTTAATTATATAATCTAACCTACACAAAGTAGAATTACTAGTTTGCATACTATCCTTGTATGGGAGATATTGTAGAAGCAATACTAACGGTATTAAGCAATAAGGAAGAGATTAGCATAGATGATATAGCAAGGGATTTAGATGCAGAAAGGGATGAGGTTATTAATGCAATTAATACTCTTAAGTGTCTTGGTTTAATAGATGTTGAAAGGAGTAATGATGGGATTATAAGGTTAAGTAATGATGCAAGGAAGCTACTTGGGTTATAGCATCAGTAATAATTATTATTAACCCATAACCATCCAACATAATTAATAATTTAATTACATCTCACACATGGGATTGTTTAATCTAGAAAGATTTAAAATTATGAATTATAAATTACGTATAGCATGGGTAAGAGGGTGGTCTTAACAAACGATAGAACGTTAACTAGTGAGTATAGGAGCATACCACTCTTTGACTTCCTTAGCTGTGCACCATCGGAGAGGGTACCAGAGAGGTTATTCAAGTTCCTGGCACCAAATGTTAAGATGCATAATGGCATATTGAGCAAGGCTCCATATGGGTTAAGGAAGATAGAGGCAGGGTTACTGAGAGGGTACTCAAGGGATGAGGTTGCTGTTGTACACCCAGAGTATCTTCATGAGTATATAGATGAGCATACAAGGGTAGTTGGCATATATGCCATGGACCCCCTTGGCCTTGCACCAGTAAGTATGATGTTCACTGGGGGCCAGGTTTACTTTACACCAATAAACCAGAAGTACTTCATAGATCTAGCAAGGATGCTTAAGAGAATGAGGTTAAAGAACGGTTACAAGTTCAAGGTTGTTGTTGGTGGTCCTGGGGCATGGCAGTTTGAGTTCAGGATTGAGCAGCAGGAGGATTTAATGGTTGACCATGCTGTTATAGGGGAGGCAGATCATGTTGCACATGAACTATTCAAGGACGTAGAAGAGGGTAGATTACAGCCAAGGGTTAGGGTAGGTAGACAGCCTAGGCTGGAGGAGATACCAGATATAGTTAATGCAAGTATACATGGTGTTGTAGAGGCTATGCGTGGTTGTGGTAGAAACTGTGAGTTCTGTGAGCCTAACCTTAGGATAGCAAGGTACATGCCTTACGATAAGGTTCAGAGGGAGATAAGTGTTAATGTTAATGCTGGAACATATAAGGTATGGTTGCAGAGTGATGATATCTTCCTTTATGGTTTAGAGGATAAGAAGAGCTTTATGCCTAATAGAGATGCTATAGTGGATCTGTTCAAGGCTGTTATGAGTGTTAAGGGCGTTAGGAGGGCACAGCCTACGCATGGTACAGTATCAGCAGTAGTTGCAGATCCAGATATGGTTAAGCGTGTATCTGAGGTTATAAGGGCTAGCCCAGATAACATAATAGGAATACAACCAGGGTTAGAGACTGGTTCTGCTAGGCTTATAAAGCGTTACATGCCATTCAAGGCAAAGCCATTCAGCCCAGATGAGTGGCCAGATGTTATATTCCATGGCACAAGGATACTAAATGAGAACTATTGGATACCAGCATACACGCTCATCCTAGGCTTGCCTGGGGAGACCGATGAGGACTGTTGGGATACTGTAAGGCTTATAGATAGGATGGAGAGGGAGTTGCCAGAGCGTATAGGCAACAAGGCACACTTTACAGCAACACCATTAACATTTGTACCAATAGGAGTGCTCAAGGGAGATGAGTTCTTTAATGCAGATAATATAAGTGAAGGGCATTATGCAGTCATATATAAGACATGGAGGCATACCATCTATGAATTATACAATCTGCCACCATCAGTTATAAGGTTAAATCCATTTCTAAAGGCAGCACTCATGACATTCTTTAAATGGGGTGTAAATATGATACTTAGAGTTATAGAGGACTGGGGAAGAAAACTAGGGTATGATCCAGAGAAGGTTCTGCTAGTAAGGTATGCCTAAATATGGTTGAGGTGAGAGTATGAAGGGCAATGGATACAAGATAGTTCTAACAGGGGATGTATGTGCAATAAGTAACTATAGAGGATTCAACTGGATAGGCTTCATAGGCTGTATACCATCAAACTATCCAAAGATGCCATACAATAGAAGGATAATGGAGTCCATATTCTTTGCTACAAAGAGTGATGATGAGGGTAGATTAAAGATAGCCCCATACGGTATAAGGAAGGTGGAGGCAGCACTACTAGAATATGGATTCAGTAGGGACGAGGTTATAGTAGCAGATCCAAGGAAGTTACATAAGGTTATAGGGAAGGATACCAAGGTTATAGGCTTAACCGTTCATGATCCTTTAGGGTATGCAGCAGTATCACAGTTGGTAGCATGCATGTTCAGGCTAATAAACTGGTGGCCTGCAAGATCTTATACTGCAATGGCATTCAACGATCTCATAAGCAATCCATTGCTTAAGCGTTACAACTCAAAGTTAATAGTAGGGGGACCAGGGATATGGCAGTTGGAGGAGCACCCAGAGAGGTTCAAGGAGTGGGGCATAGACTGCTTGGTAGATGGTGAGGCTGAGGGTATAGTTGGAGAGCTCTTTGATAGAGCAGTAAGAGGTGAGAAGTTACCAGAGAAGGTTAGAAGCATGCCTATAAATACTGATAAGATACCCCTTATAAAGAATCCATCATCTAGCGGTATAGTTGAGATAACAAGAGGGTGCGGTAGAGGATGCCAGTTCTGCTCCCCAGATCTACTTATGTTCAGATCCATACCAAAGGATAGGATACTTAAAGAGGTTGAGTTAGAGGTTAGGCATGGTTTAAGGAACATAACCTTACACTCTGAGGATGCACTATTCTATGGTAGGAAGATGGGCAGCTTTGAGATAAACCATGATGCAATAATAGATCTATGGAAGAGTGTTAAGAGATTCCCAGGTGTTAAGAGCCTAGGAACAGACTTCTTCTCATGTGCAAGTATAAAATCAAGCCCAAGAACACTCAAGGAGATGGCAGAGATAATGGAGTTGGATAAGAATAACCCAGGGTTTGTAGAGACTGGGCTTGAGACGGTTAGCCCTGAGTTGGTTAGGCTTATAATGCCAGGAAAGGTTAAACCATTCAGAATAGAGGAATGGCCTGATGTTATAGATGATGCCCTTGGCATATTGGATGATAACCACTGGTTCACTGTAGCATCTATGATGACAGGATTACCAAAGGAGAGTGAGAAGGATGTTATGCAATGCTTAGAGTTCATAGACAGGATTAAGCATCACAATGTATTTGTATGGATGTTCCCACTAATGCCATTACGCTCTATGCGTAAGCAAGCAGCAAAGTGGATGCCAGAGTATACTCCATTAAGGCAGCAGTTGATACTAGAGGCTACAAAGCACTCTGTCTCAATGATAAATAAGCATGCATCACTACTGCTTAAGCCTATACCATCGCATCTACGCTTCATGGTTATAGAAGTACTCAAATATGTATCTAGTAAGATGCTTAAATACCTTGAAGAGGCAGAGGATGCCATAAAGCATAGCAATGAGGATAGACTTGAACTCTATAAAGATCTTGATATAGAGGTTAGCAGTGAGGGCGAGGCTGTGCTCCATATAGCAGAGATGGTAAATGAGTTAACTAGTCTACAGAGATTAAGGAATGATAATGAGAATGTATAGTTAATGAAAAGTTAGGTTAAAGACCTATATATTTTAATAACTTTTAATTATAATTTTGTTCATCTAATCCTTTAAGATATCATTAATACTTAACCCCTTACTACTCTTTGCTATACTCCATCTTGAACTCTTATCCTTACTATTGTATAATGGATACAGAAGATATGAGATGGTTAAGCATAAGAGTCCTATTGGATCACTCTTACACTCAAGTAAGAAGGCATGTAGCATATCCTTCTTACTTAACCTTAACCCTAGCATATCTATATAATGGGTTAACTCCTTATGTCCTTGCAATGCCCTGCTTACTTGCATGATGAACTCTTTTATACTGTTAACTGGTTTAAAGTATACTATAGCATCATCCCTATAAGCTACCTTATACCCCATCTCCATAACCTTGCATTGGAGGTAAAGGTCTATTGCTATTAGATCTGGTATGCTTACACTCTTTGCTATGCTACTCCTTATTGATAATGCTCTTCCCATGAGTGTATACTGGTTTATACCCATTAACCTAACCCTTCTAAGCCATGATGCATTGAATATACTTGCTCTACCTGCTATGCTATCATTAACATCTTTTATTGGTAATATATTTGCTGCACAGAGCGCATAATTGCTACCATACTCTTGTAATGTGTTTGCAAGTATAAATGTTGTATCAACCGCTGGTATAACATCTGCATCATATAGCACTATGAGATCCCCTTTGGTATGAGCAAATATCTCATTCCATGCACTTGCTGCGCCTCTCCTCTCATCATGATGAAGTAGCTTTATATTTAAACTACTCTTGCTTGAGTAATCCTCAACTAATCTTACGGTAGAGTCATTAGAATCATCTGATATTATAACCTCCCTTATGTAGCATTCATATCCCTTAGAAAGATAATGATTCATCTGTAATTCTAATGCTGCTAGTATGTTAGTTATACTCTTCTCCTCATTGTAACTAGGTATACCTATACTTACATCCATATGATTTAAGTATTTATCACGGTTTATTAATAATAATTATGGGTGCCCGCGGTAGCTCAGCCTGGTAGAGCTTCCGGCTGTAGTGGTCAGCCTTGGCTGACCTGAGCAGCCCTACTAGGCAACAGAATACAGCAGATACCGGAGTGTCGCAGGTTCAAATCCTGCCCGCGGGACCATTATATGTGAATACTATTATAGGTTGAAGGTTACTTATCTAGATGTATTCACGTTAAGTTTATCTTATAGCATGTATGTAATGCTAGCATGGCAGAGCAGGTTAAACAGCAACAGTACATACTCTTTGAGCAGCAGGACTCCATAGCAGTAATAAGACTAAATAGACCAGAGAAGTTAAATGCTATGAACCTAGATGTTATTGCACAGCTAAATAATATAGTTGATAGTATAAGTAATGATGACGGTATAAAGGCTGTTATAATAACTGGTGTTGGTGAGAAGGCATTCTGTGCTGGTGCAGATATAGAGTATATGAGTAAGATAACCCCCATTGAGGCTGAGCAGTATGCTATAAAAGGGCATATGGTTATGAGTAAGATAGAGAACCTAAACAAGCCTGTGATTGCTGCAGTTAATGGTTATGCTCTAGGTGGAGGGTGTGAACTTGCCCTTGCGTGTGATATAAGGATAGCAAGTAAGAATGCCGTGTTAGGGCAGCCAGAGGTTAGCCTAGGTATATGCCCAGGATGGGGAGGTACACAGAGGCTAGCAAGGATAGTTGGTATAGCAAAGGCAAAAGAGATGATATTCACAGGGAGAAGGGTAAGTGCAGATGAGGCTTTAGCCATTGGCTTAGTTAACAAGGTAGTTGAGTTGCCAAGGCTTATGGATGAAGCATTAGCAATGGCAAATGATATAGCAAAGAACAGTCAGTTGGCAGTTAGGGTATCCAAGACTCTGATAAATAGAGGTGTTGAGAGTGATATAAACACAGGCTTAGGCTTAGAGGTATGGGGATGGAGCCTATGCTTTGCTCATAGCGATAGAGTTGAGAGGATGACAAGGTTCCTACAGAAGAAGTAAGTGTATACAAACTCTTTTTATTATAATTTACCAATAAGCACTCCTCCTCATATCTTTGTTTATAATAACATCAACTTTAAGTGTATCAAGTGTGAAAATTATGTTAATAGCCTTTATATTGCTCCTGTATAGAAAGTAACGTTTACCATTGTTTATTACTGAGCCATCTACCTTTATTAACCCATCCCTCTTTAGCTTATTAACCTTCCTATATGCAGTACTCATAGGTATATTATACTCCTCACTAAGTTGGATAACTGACTTGGGTTCATCTATAGTTGCAGTTAGTATTATCCTTGCATACTTGTCAGCCAATGCCTCAAGTATCTTATCTTTAATCATACTCTTCTTTGCTTCTTCGCTCATCTCTTCATCTATCCTTTGCATTGATCTATTTAATATGAGAACATAATAAAAACTTGTAGTTATTAATAGAGGATCATTATAGTGCTAAGGGAATTTTTAATAAGCTCAGTTCATTAACGATATATATCGTTAGTAAATTGTAATAATTCTAATTTAAACACCTTTAAATATGTAAATATTACATAATATGTTAGGTGATGTAAATATGCAAGAGGCAGTTAATGTGTTTGCAAGTATAGTATACACTTTAGTATCTGCATTTATAGCAATACTAGCAGTATACATAGGCTTGTTTACATTCACAAGGCTTACTAGGAATATAGATGAGGTTAGTGAGCTGAAGAAGGGTAATGTTGCAGTAGGTGTAACTTTAGCTGCAATGGCTGTAGTTATAGGATTGGTAACTGTAAAGGCTATACCTATAATAACTAATGAGCTATTAATGGGGCATATACTTAATGCAATCATACTAGGGGTTATACAACTAGGTACAAATGTGCTCATAGCAGTATTCATACAGTTTGTAGTTATAGCAACATTCAATGAGCTTACAGTTAGGAAAGGGATAAACCAGTTCTATGAGTTAAGGAATAGTAACATTGCAATAGGAATTGGTCTTGCTGGGATAATAATCATGGTAGGCTTGATACTACAGCCTAGTAGTGAGATGGTAACAGATGCTATAACTAATATCTTAAGGTAATAAAGATCTTATAGCATGAAGGGATAAAATAAAAGTATTAGATGATAATATTTATATTTTTTAAGTAGAAGGCATAGTATGCTAGATATTAACACTAACGATCTGTTAAGGTCAGCAGTATCACTATTCATAGTAATGGACCCTATAGGCTTAGTACCATTGATAGTATCTTTAACCTCTAATCTAAGTAAAGAGCAGATTAAGAAGGTTGTAAGGAGCACCATATACACAGCAGCATCATTACTGCTAGCATTTGCTTTAGCAGGACACCAGATACTCCAGTTGTTTGGTGTATCCATTGAGAGCTTCAGCATAGCAGGAGGCTTACTATTACTCTTACTATCATTTGAGTTACTACTGAAAGGTTGGGAGTTGAAGGGTAATGCTATAGAGGTTGGTGCAGTACCCTTAGCATTCCCCTTGCTCGTTGGACCTGGGGCTATAACAACTACAATAATAACACTTGAACGTTATGGTATAGCGGTAGCATTACTATCTGTTAGTATAGCAATAATTCTAACCCTAATAGTATTTAACTTCATGCACATGCTTAATAGACTGTTAGGACAGTTAGGCTCACTTATAGTATCAAGGGTGATGGCTATATTGATAGCAGCAATAGCAATAGAGTTCATAATCTCTGGTATAGAAAGTATATTCTTAACTAAATAATGTGTAATAAACACGTGTTTATCCCACATTAACTTTAATTTTTTGATATAAGTATAGAGTGTAATGGGATATAACAATAATATAGATGACATACTAAAGGAAACTTCCAATATACTAGGAATACTATCAAAGTATGATGCCCTAAAGATATTCCTGCATAGTATTGAAGGTATAGAGGCAGAGACAGATGCAGCTGATAGGTTAGGGTTAACAAAGAAGCAGTACTATACAAGGTTAAAGCAACTGGTTGATTCTGGTCTTATAGAGAAGAGACAAGGTAAGTATGTTCATACTACACTAGGCAAGGTTATATATGAGAAGGCTATAAGGGTGCTATTTGATCATGTTAAGAACTCAAAGAAGTTACTTATGATAGATGTACTTAAGAGTAGTGGTAAGTTTGATATAGATGAGATATACAAGCTCTTACAGATAAAGACCGAGGATATATACTATAATGCAAGATTAATAACAGATTATGATGAGTTTGTAAGAACTGTTATGAGTAGGCTTGATGGTGTGGATATTAAAAGCATATACTATGCTACTAGAAGACTTGAACATGATATAATTAGAAAGATACTATCAAAGGGTACAGATATTAAACTACTTATTGATATACCATTAGTTAAAGAGCTGAGTATAAATGAAGAGCTAAAGGATAAGATTAAGGCAGTTAATATACCTTTTACTATAGTACTCTTTAATAATAGCAGTAAGGAGATGCTCATAGAGTTGGTTAACTCAAAAGATCCCAGTAGATCCTATGCTTTTATAAATATTAAAGATGATCCTCTCGTTGATAAGGTTAAGGCATGGTTAGATAACCTAGCAGATAGTGCGGGGGGTGGGATTTGAACCCACGAACCTCTACGGACGGGATGACTTATGGCAACTTAAGTCCCGCGCATCCAAGTTGTTATACTCTTTGGCCAGGCTTGGCTACCCCCGCCCTTGTCTTGTAATATAGGTAACATTCATACATACTTATAGATTAAGCCTATCAATAAGATTAATAAACATTACAATAAAAGTATTAATTTACTAGTAGGACAATAAACAGATGCATCAGAAGCCTCGGTAGCTCAGCCTGGTTAGAGCGCTTCCTTGGTAAGGAAGAGGTCGCGGGTTCAAATCCCGCCCGGGGCTTTGCTATAATAAATAACAACTAAAACAATATAGACAAAATTAACAGTATCTTTAGATCAAAGAATATTCTCTATAGATCTTATAGCATCTCTTACTGAGTTAATACCCTGATTGAATACCCTGCTCTCCTCCTCATCAAGCTCCAACTCTATTATCTTCTCTATACCATCCTCTCCTATTATGGCTGGTACACCTATACATACACCATTGTTACCATACTCTCCATTCAGCATAGCACATACTGGTATGATCTCTCTTCTATCATTAACTATAGCATCTAGCATTCTTGCAACAGCATTTGCTGGAGCATATATGGTTGCACCCTTTAATGCTATTACCTCTGCAGCAACCCTTCTAGTCTTCTCTACCAGATCTTTAGCCTTATCCTTGCTTATTAGCATTGTAAGAGGTATACCTGCTACTGAGGAGTATCTTACCAATGGGAGCATATTCTCCCCATGCTCCCCTATAACCAATGCGCTTATTGACCTCCTTGAGACATTTAACTCCTCAGCTATGAACTCCTTGAACCTTGAGAGATCTAGCATGTTACCCATACCCATAACCTTATTTGATTTGAACCCAGTTACCCTTGCTACTATATACGTCATTGGGTCCAATGGGTTAGTTACAGTAACTACTATAGCATCCTTAGCATACTCCCTTACATTCTTTGCAACATCTTTAACTATACTAGCATTTGTATTAAGCAGATCCATCCTTGTCATCCCTGGCTTCCTTCCTACACCTGCAACTACAACAACTATGCTTGAGCCTTTTATATCAGCATAATCATTGGTACCCTTAACCTTAACATCCTTGCCCTGTTCAGCAAGCATGTGTGATATATCCATAGCCTCTCCCTGGGGTAAGCCCTTAATAACATCAACCAACATTATATCATCCAACTCCCTCATGCCTACTTGTAATGCTATTGAACTTCCTACCTTACCAGAGCCTATAATGGTTATCATCTATGCTATGCAGGTAGAATATCTTTATATACATTTTCAAGGTTAGGATGTAAAGATGCTGTTGTTGATAGATGCTCAGACAGCAGGTATCGCAGGGGATATGCTATTATCTGCACTAGTTGATCTGGGCGCAGATAAGAACAAGGTTATAGACTCCTTGCATAAATGTAAGGATGTTGTGGATTGGTTTAATTTAAGGGAGGTATCATTTGAGTATGTTAAGAGGTGTGGCTTCAAGGCATCCATGCTTAATGTAAAGTATGGTAATGAGAGCAATAAGGAGCGCAAGGGTATTGAGATATACGATGCAATCTCAAGGTGTGCAGATCATCTAGGGTTAAGTGTTAAGGCAAAGGACTTTGCTATAAGTAGTGTAAATGAGATCATAATGGCAGAGGCTAAGGTGCATGGAGAGGATTACTCTAACGTTCACTTCCATGAGATATCTAGCATAGATACTCTAGTAGATATATTGGGTACTGCTGTAGCACTGGATACCTTGAATATATTTAAAGATGATGTTAAGATCTACTCAAGCAAGGTAGCAATAGGTGGTGGTTACGTAGAATTCTCACATGGAAGGGTAAGTAACCCAGCACCAGCTGTATTAGAGATATTCAAGGGCAAGAGGTTCACACTCGTAGGTGGTTCAGTAGAGGAGGAGTTAACCACACCTACTGGTGCAGCGATGCTTGTTAGTCTAGCGGAGTGCTCTATAGACTTCTACCCTGCATTTGAGTGCTTAAGACTAGGTTATGGTGCTGGTAGCAAGAGCCTAGACCATCTGGGTGTACCAAATATACTTAGGGTTATCCTTGCTAGAGAGCATGGCATGTTCGTTAAGGATAGCATAACTGTGCTAGAGACTAGCATAGATGATGTTGATGGAGAGGCAGTAGGCAATCTAATAGATAGATTACTTGCTAGAAATGCAAAGGATGCTAATGTTATAAGTGCTATAGGTAAGAAGGGTAGACCAGTATACATAGTTAGGGTCTTATGCACTAGCGAGGATATTGGTAGCATATTGGATATATTAGTGAAAGAATCTGGTACTCTAGGTGTTAGGGTATATGAGAGTAGTAGATACATAGTCCCTAGGAGTGTAATACATGTACCTATGAGCATAATGGGTAAGGATTACACAGTTAGGGTGAAGGTTGCTAGGGGTACAGATGGTAAGATAATACATTATAAAGCAGAGTATGATGATGTAAGTAATATTGCTAGAGAGTTAAATATATCATATAGGTTAGCAGCATCAATAATAAATAGCATTGTACATAATAAGTTGATCAAAGGCAATGAGTAATGGTATAGATGAACTCATCTCCTGGTTCAAGGATAAGCATAGAGTATTGGTTGCCCTATCTGGGGGAGTAGATAGTGCACTTGTTGCGTATGCTGCATATAAGGCTTTAGGAGATAATGCATTGGCAGTAACAGCTGATTATAAGACTCTAGCAAGGGATGAGTTAGAGTATGCTAAGATGGTAGCAAGGGAGATAGGGATAAGGCATATAATAATAGAGTATAATGAGTTAGAGGATAAGAACTTTGTTAATAATGATAGCATGAGATGCTTCTACTGTAGGAGCAGACTAGTTATGCACTTGAAGGCAGTAGCATATAAGGAGAAGGTAGATGTTATAGTTGATGGTACAAATGCTGATGATATTCTTGAGTACAGACCTGGGCTGAAGGCATTAAGGGATAATGGTGTAAGGAGCCCTCTGCTTGAGTTAAGGATAGGCAAGGAGAAGGTTAGATCAATTGCAAGAGGATTGGGTTTATCCATTTATGATAAGCCATCTAATGCATGCTTAGCATCTAGACTTGCATATGGTGTTATGGTTACAAAGGAGAGGCTTGAGATGGTTGAGAGGGCTGAGAGCATAGTTAAGAGCATATTCAATGTTAGACAGGTTAGGGTTAGGATACATGAGCATAATGGCTACATATTAGCAAGGGTAGAGGTTGGTAGGGATGAGCGTAGTAAACTGTTTGATGAGGATAAGTTAGATACACTATACTCTATGCTTAGATCTCTAGGGTTCACACACGTTAGCATAGATGCATGGGGTTATAAGAGTGGGAGTCTTAATATAATAAATAATCTTAATATAATAAATAATCAGTGTTTTGGTGATACCATGGTATGGTAGTATATCTTGATAATGCATCAACAACAAGGTTACATGATAAGGTTATAGAGGCTATGATGCCTTACATGAGCATAAAGTATGGCAATCCTTCATCACTACACTCCTTAGGCAGAGAGGCAAAGAGAGTATTGGATGATGCTAGAGAGAGTATAAAGGATGCTATTAACCTTAATGCTAATGCAAAGGTTGTATTTACTGCTAGTGCGACTGAGGCAAACAATCTAGCATTAAAAGGTATAGCATATGCATTAAAGGGCAAGGGTAAGAGCATAGTAGTTAGTAGTATAGAGCATGAATCCATCCTTGAGCCTTGTAAAGCATTAGAGCGTGAAGGCTTTAAGGTAACATACATACCAGTTGACTCTAATGCAATAGTAAGCATAGATGCGATTGAGCATGCATTAAGAGAGAATAGAGATACTATACTTGTTAGTGTTATGCTTGCTAACAATGAGGTAGGTAGCATACAACCATTGAAGGATATAGCAGAGATTGCACATAGATACAATGCTTTAGTGCATACAGATGCTGCACAAGCATTAGGTAAGATTGCTGTAGATGCTAAGAGCCTTTGCGTAGATCTTATAACCTTATCTGCCCATAAGTTGTATGGACCAAAGGGTATTGGGGCATTATGCATAAACAGTAACATACCATTAGAACCCATAGTCCATGGTGGAGGGCATGAGTATGGATTAAGATCAGGTACTCAGAATATCCCTGCTGTTGTTGGATTCAGCAAGGTTGCTGAGATGTCAAGGGAGTTTATAGATGTATACTCAAGCAGAGTTAAGGCTTTAAGGGATAAGCTTGAGAGATCTATACTTGAGAGTATAAAGTATACAAGGCTAAATAGCACTGCTAAAGAAAGGTTGCCTAATACAACAAATATATCATTCTTAGGTATAAATGGTGAGGATCTTATAATAAAGTTAGATGAGCATGGGATATGCGCATCTACAGGATCTGCATGTTCAACGCTTAAGCAGAAGGAGTCACATGTACTAAGGGCAATGAACCTAAGCAAGGATGCTAGGAATGGGTCGCTAAGGTTAACTCTTGGGATATACAATGAGGAGCATGAGATAGATTATACTGTAAGTGTATTAGAGAGGGTTGTTAATGAGTTACGTAAGATCTCTCCTATTCTATCATCTGAGTAACTGGTGCGGGGGGTGGGATTTGAACCCACGAACCCCTAAGGGACTGGGTTCTAAGCCCAGCGCCTTTGACCAGGCTTGGCGACCCCCGCTAGTATACAGTAAGAGATGATCAATTCAAATATAATTTTATTTAATACTGTTGTAGATAAAATTAATAATAAATAGGTTAGGTTATGCTTAGTCCTCCATCAACTATAACCATAGTTCCTGTTATCCAGTTTGCATGCCTTGATGCAAGATACGCTATAGTATTTGCGACATCCTCAGGCTCTCCTATCCTACCCAATGGCTGTAATCTGTTTAAACCTTCCATACTCTCTTTATCCTCCAAGTAAGGCTCCAAGAACTTGCTCTTAATTGTACCTGGGCATACACAGTTGCATCTTATGTTATATTGTGCATACTCCAATGCTATACTCTTAGTGAACATTATTATCCCAGCCTTTAATGTGTTGTATAATGCAAGGGGTATCCTATACGCCTTTATACCTGCTACTGAGGATACATTTATTATGCAGCCATCCTTCTGCTCCATCATTATTGGTAGAACAGCTCTAGTCATCCTTAAAGTGCTCATCAGATTAAGGTTTATCAGTGCTTCCCAGTCCTCATCATGCATAAGATGGAATGGAGTAGGATCGTTTATGTAACCTACGTTATTAACGAGTATATCTATTCTATCGAAGTTCTTTATTACCTCGTTAACCGCTAACTGTACATCACCCTCTAAGGTAACATCAGCCTTTATAGGCAAGGCATTCTCTATACTTGATGCAACCTCCTTTAGCCTATTGAGGTCTCTAGCGATCATAGCAACCTTTGCTCCATGCTTTGCTAGAACTCTAGCAGTTGCCTCCCCTATACCTCTGCTTGCACCAGTTACTATTGCAACCTTATCCTTAATATCATAACAGTTCATCATGCGATTTATTTAAGAACCCATTATATAAGTAAATAGTTACTGATTTATTAAAACCTCCCTACTCTCTTTATCTTTAAGCTCATTGAATAACTGCCATGCCTCATCAGTAGTTGCATTATCATGTACTATGGCTCTAACTGCTCTTATCATTGCTACTGGGTGATCTGACTGCCATATGTTCCTACCCATATCTACGCCAGATGCACCATCCTTAATAGCATTGTATGTAAGCTTCAATGCATCATACTCTGGTATCTTCTTACCACCAGCAATAACCAATGGTACAGGGCAACTATCTACAACCCTATCAAAGTTCTCACAGTAGTAGGTCTTAACCATCCTTGCACCCAACTCTGCTGCTATCCTACATGCTAATGCTAAGTATCTAGCATCCCTAGCCATCTCCCTACCTACAGCTGTAACCGCTAGCACTGGGATACCATAACGCTCGGCCTCATCAACAAGCCTTGCTAGATTCACTAGAGTTCTATGCTCATGCTCCTCCCCTACAAATATAGATAAGGCTAAAGCACTAGCATTAAGCCTTATAGCCTCCTCTATGCTTGTTGTTATATCCTCATCCGATAGATCCTGTTTGAGTATGCTAACCCCTCCAGATACCCTAAGCACTACTGGTATATCACTTCTAGCATCTACACAGTTTCTTAGCACTCCTCTAGTTAGCATTATTGAGTCTGCATATGGTAACAGAGGTTCAATAGTCCTCTTTGGGTTCTCTAGCCTAGTAGTAGGACCCTGGAAGTATCCATGGTCTACAGCAAGCATAACGGTTCTGTTATCACTCTTGAATATCCTTGATAATCTATTCTTCATACCCCAGTCCATGCTCATTGCGTATTCATGCGGTAAAGAATTATTTAACTCTTTACAATACAATACAATCATCTTCTTGGCTTTTTGGCTTGTAGGTTAGAGTACAATATTAAGTTAATATTAAGTTAATAAATAGAGCCATCAATACATAAAAATACTTATATACTATAATAGATAGTAAGGGATAGAGGAGATAGTGTAAGACCATATATGTATATTAAAACATCAACAACCACTAAACTAAAGCTTCTAAACATGTTAGAGAACTCATCTTTAGGATCTGTATCTATATTTGTGCCTATACTAGCAAACATGTTAACTAACTCATACTTATTGGTTGGAGTTATAGCAAGTGCTTATGGATTAGCACAAGCATTATCATATGTATACTTTGGTAGACAGAGTGATAAGCATGGTAATATGGTTATGCTTGTTAGGCTAGGCTTCTTAGCCTCTGCAGCATCATTCTATATGCACGTATTAGCATACGATGGAATTACTCTACTGCTGTTAAGAGTATCTGCTGGAATAGCAACTGGTATTTATGCAGGCGCATTATTATCATTAGCACATAGCAAGGGTAGCAACTCTGGGCTTGCTGGGGTTACATCCTTTGGCTCACTAGGATGGCTTATAGGTTCTCTATCCTCAGGAATTATACAATATACTAGCAATAATTACAATCTAGCATTCATATCTGCTGGTAGTATGTTCCTCCTAGGCTTCATATTATCAATTAGGCTTAATGCAAGTAATAATGATGATAAGACTTGCATAGATGCTTACCATAATAGTGATAATTATAGCAGAGTCACAAGGGTAAATGACTCAATACTTCATCTCTTAAAGAGTAATAGCGCAGTATACTCTACATTCATGCTAAGGCACCTTGGCGCAAGTATGACATGGAGTATATTCCCAATATTCTTGCATGATGAACTTAAATTAAGTAGTATAGAGATTAGGTAGTATATATGCAATAAATGCATTAGTGCAATTCATCTTCATGGGTAAGGTAATGGATAGAATAGTTAACAAGCATCATAATATTAACTTCATGCTATTGCAGTTAGGTACAATGTTATCAGCACTAGTCTTCATCTTGTACTACTTTGCTACAAGTTATCTATACCTAATAGCAGTGCAGGTTATACTAGGGGTATCATGGAGTCTACTATACTTAGGCTCACTCATCAATCTATTCAACAACAATAGATCTAAGGCATCAACAGGCTCATTACTAGAATCAATAATAAGTATAGCGGTAATAGTAGGTTCTATGTTAGGAGGTATGATAGCAGAGCTGTTTGGGCTAAAGAGTGTTATGTTAGTATCGTTCATATTAAATGTATGTGCATTTACAATAGTAGTAAGTAGATTTAAGATTAGCATTAGAGTATCTATGCTAAATGGTATAGTAAGGAGGAGGGTGTAATATTAGTTATAGTTATTAGCAGAAGACATTATTATCATATTCATATTATTATGATACAACTATAACCTTCATGGCATTATCTGCTCTGTGTGCACATTCTATAGCCTCCATTGCATGATCTAGATCAAACCTATGTGTTATTATCTTTGCTATATCTATACTCTTGCTTGCTATAAGCTCGAATGCTTCCTTAGTATCGTAATCTGATGCTGCAAGGCTAGGAATGATCTTTATCTCATTGTTAAATAAATGGTTAAGATCCATTTGCATGCTAGATCCTTTAGGCGGGACACCAAAGAGCAGAACCCTACCTCCCCTCCTTACTATGCTTAATGCGCTCTGCAAAGCATTTATGCTACCTGTAGCAACTATAGCGGTATCTACACCCCTACCCTCAGTTATAGCCTTAACATTAGCATTAATATCATCATCCCTTGCATTCAATACCATACTTGCTCCTAGCGACCTTGCAAAGTTAAGCCTAAACTCATTTATATCTATAGCAATTATAGGTTCAGCATTAAGATGTTTAGCAAGCATAACATGCATTATACCAGCAGGTCCTACACCAAGTATAGCAACACTCTCATTAGCCTTTATGCCTGCCTTCTTGAATGCCTTTATGCAGCATGCCAATGGTTCTATCATAGCTGCCTCATCGTATGATACATGCTCTGGTAGAACTATAACACCTCCCCTCTTAACATTCCATTCTGGCACTAGGAATAACTCTGCTAGACCACATGGCTCTATATTACTCCTCTGGTAATACTCACACATAGTATAATCCCCATGCTTACAGTAGTAGCATGAGTAACAAGGTACATGGTGGTGTACAAATACCCTATCTCCTACCTTTATATCCTTAACACCTGAGCCTACAGCAACAACCTCTCCAGCGGGTTCATGTCCTAGCCTCTTTGATACTACACCATACCTTCCATAAACCTTCTCTATATCTGAACCACATATCCCACATGCATGCATCTTCACTAGTATATCACCATCACCTATAGTTGGAGTAGGAATATCCTTTATTACCACACTATTATTTCTAGAATCATCTAGAACCACAGCCTTCATGTTAGTATTTTAGTTTTATAATCATTATATATTTATTTATTAACGATTAAGTATACATGAATCTGCTTATATCATGCTATCAATACGTAATAGAAAGCAATATCTACTTAAGATACGAATTCTTAGAGCCATTGATAAATAAAGATCATATGCAGCTATATGAAAATGGTTACAATACATGATTGATATCAACTTTGATATGAGAGAAAGATTAGATTCCTAGTATCTGCTTTAGTAACATTCTATAGTTAACCTGAACCTTCTTGCTACCTGGTGCAGGGAGCTCAAATACAAGTGGTATAGGGTTCTTTGCCCTAAATTCTGTAAGCTCCTTCCTTATACTTGCTGCTACATCATCACTTATTAATATAAGACCAACATCATTATTATTATTGCTATTACCACTGCTTATTAGGCTGTTTATCTTGCTCATAGCATCCATTGGTGAATCTACATATATACCCTCTATCCCAGCCATCTGGAAGCTTGTTACAAACACCTTACTACCTATTGCAATTATACGCATCTACTAGAATGCTCATCTATACGCAATTTTAACCTATCTATCTTCTTATTAATAAGTATAATATATCATATCCCTTAATGCCTTAAGTATCCTTGCTGTAGCACCCCATATAACATATCCCTTATAAACAAACTTATAAGCATCAGCATAGTATGCATGCTCCTCATCTTTATACATACACTCAAGCAGTTCATGTAAGGAAGCATCTATTATCTCATCAACCTCTCTAGGATTAGGTTTAAGCATACTTATAAAATCTAAGAGTGCAACGAATGGGAGTATCACAAAGTTAGATGAGAATGTATTAAAGGTATCCATGTAGCCTACAACATGCTCCTTCTTAACCTCTAACCCTATCTCCTCCATACACTCCCTTAATGCTGTAACAAGAATATCTTTATCCTCATCCTTGTACACTCCTCCAGGGAAGGATATCTGATTTGCATGCTTGCTAAGTTTACTACTCCTCTTACATAGTATTATCCTTGGCTCATTGTATGTAAAGTGTATTATTATCAATACTGCAGATGGTATCCTATTGTTATATTTAGCATTGATCTTAACTTGTTCTGTTAGGCTAATGTTATCATCTAACCTATATAGCCTCTTGCATAGCATATCCAGCATATGCTCTTTGGTGCTCATGGTTACTATCATTGAATTTATATTAGACAGTTAATAGCATGAAGACCTTCTTTGGCATATCGTTTATCCTACTAACTGCAACACATCTATCGTAGCCTAAATACTTTAGATTCTGTGTTATACTTAATGCCCTAGCAGTGTTATTGCTTATACCAAATGATATCATCTTTATATTCATGCCCTTGAACCTCTTTATAACCTCTTTAGTAGCAGATGGATCATTAGGCTCACCATCAGAGAATGTCATGAATATATCTGGCTTGAATGCCTTTACTATAGGTTCTACCCTCTCATACACCTCTGCCAATGGTGTGCCCCCACTAGCCTTTATTGCTTGAAGCCTCCTCTCACATGCCTTGCCCCAATGCTCATCATTGCCTTTTATAACCCAGCATCTAGCCTTGCCTTTAGATGTATTGAATGCTAGAGCAATGAAGTTTATCCCTAGATAATCTAGCACTTTGCATAGTGCCATGAAAGCCTTCTTATACTCATACTCATCACTTGCTATACTGCTTGAATGATCAAGTAATAGCATTAACCTACTCTTGATCTTAAGACTCTGCTCGTTTATGAATGGCTTACTTGCTTGTGTTAATAGCATCTCAACATCAAGTTCATCTCCATTAGAGGCATAGTACTCAACCATGCCCTTCTTCCAGTTCCTAAGCATCATCTTTAACCTGTTTACTAGATCTGGATCTTGCAGTATTATCTCATCTGTTAACTCTGGTACATCTAAAGCCTTTGCTATATTAACCTCTTCCCTCTTCCCTGCTATTGCACTCATCCTCTTAATCATCTCGTACTCCTTCCTAACATCCCTCCCATCCATTATACTCTTAGCCTTATTACTTAAATCATCATTAGTATCATCCTTTAACTTTAACAACCTCCTTAATGCTAGATAAACCTCTTCATCACTAAGCTTAACACCCATCCTTACCCTAGAGAATGGTATGGGTATGCTAAGCAATGGGTTTGCACCTAAGGCATCTAGAACCTTTGGTACCTGCTTCTCAACCCACTCAGTGCCATAGTTATTCTTTATAGCCTCATCAACTATCTTGTTTGCTATATTTGCAGCATTCTCAACCTTCACAAGATCAAAACCATCTAGATCACCCTTTATGTACCCAGTTAGGAAGTACTGAGAGAATGCAATAACCCTTCTATGTATACCATATAGAGAGTTTACCAAGGGTTTATCCTGCCATGATACAGCCTCATCATATAGTAGTTCATTAAGCATACCACTCCATTCTTTTAAGCCTAGTAGTGTAACCCTCTTCTGCTCAATGGTATTAAGTACATGCCCATACGCTATATCATCTGATAGGTATTTGGTTGAGTACTTGAGCCTCATTGCAAGTATCCAGCACGCAACCCTCCATTGCCTATACCTGGAGAACTCCTCACCTGAGAATGTATCTAGATTTGGTATGCTAACTATAGACTTCTCATAGTTTATCCTTGGGTTCTTTGATATCTTAACTACAGCATTCTTGCTAGACCATGCTTTTATTAAGAACGTACCTATATCTATGAGTACATCATCCCTAATCATACTACCATATCTATAAATAATAAACTATAATATATTAGTTAGAATAAGGAAGTTATTATATCCATTACCTTCCTATACTCTGTACCTCCCCACTGCTCATAAACATTAGCAAATACTGCCTCTGCAGCAACCTTTGCATCTGTACCCTGCTTGATTAACTTTGCAAATGCTATACTCTCCCTTATGCTTGGACTATAGTACAACTCCTCAACAGAAGCAGCCTCTCTAAGGGTGTTCGCTAACTTTATTGCTTTCCTTACAACCTCTTCTTCTCTAGCATCTAGTTGCACATGAGCCTTAACTATCTTTAACTCTATATCTGGTGGGGGATACTCCATCCTTATCCTTACAGGGAACCTACTAAGTAACTGTGGTGGTAGCTCTTTTGTACCCATATGTGATAATGGGTTTATAGTTGCTATTACAAACCAGCCCTCTTTAGCCCTTACAACATCCCCACCCGCTTCCTTAAGCACTATCTGCCTCCTATCATCCAATGCCTCATCTAACCTAAGCAGTACATCAGCCTCTGCAGCATTCAACTCATCTAAATATAACAAGGACCCATTCTTCATAGATCTTATAAGCAATCCCTCTACAAACTCAACATTACCATTACTTATAGTCTGCATACCTATCAGATGACTCTCTCTAGTACGTAAAGAGAAGTTTATTGTGTAAAGTTCTTTTCCATGCATGTGGGCAAACTTTCTAACTAAGGTTGTCTTTCCAGTACCTTTAGCACCTATTATTAGAACAAAGAGACTAGCCTTGTATGCACTATCAAGTATGTTAAGGGAGTTATTCCAGTCTATGTATATTGGTTCTGCTTGAAGCATATTATATCACTACTAATCTCTAATTAATTTAATATAAATCTTATTTAAATGATTTAGCACTGCTAATAGTAATATAATTATAATTAGTTCTAGCAAGTATCATTTTATCTTGCTTTCATCTTAATCAATCAATAATAATTTATCTTTATACTAGCTGCTTCGACTATTGCATTAAGATCCTCATCACTTATAGGTGCACCATGTAGAAGCGCTCCCTTCTGAGGCCATCTGCCTACAACTGTATTCTTTACTAGTACAGGTGGTTCTAATCTAACCAGTTTGCTGAATAATATCTTATTACTCCATGCATTCTCTATACATAACTTCTTATCATCTAAATCCATCTCTTCCATACCTAATACCTTATCAACTACAGCATAACCTATGAAGGCATCACCTTGCGCACTCTTCTTAACCAAGAGTATCTTTGTGCCTTTGCTCCACCTTCTCCTCATTGCTGTATAGTATGCCTTCCTGCTGAATACACTAGCCTCAAACTCATCATTTGCTATACGCATTATATAGTTACCCATGTAAGTATAATCAAGATGGATAGATTTAACTATTAGCCCATAATAGAAAATTATTTTTACTAGTATACTGTAAATTAATACAGTAGGTATGAAGGTTGAGGGACCAGATAAGGATGGTAACTGTTGGGCTAAATGTGCATGGTTCAAGTGTGGTAAGAATGTCTTAAGGTATAAAGGGAATGTTATATGGTGCGATTGGTTAGAGCAGGAGTGCTTAGGACCATCATGTGCATATGCAAGTTGTGTTAGAGGTAAGTTACTTACTGCAGGTAGATGCGGACTTGTAATAAAGAGGCGTACCAAGGATACACTAACCCCAGATGACTTCAAGTTAGATATAAAGTTAAAGGGCAAGGTAGCAAAGATAGTTGGTGACGATGTAGTCTAATATTTTTAACATAGAATGGATTAAATATAAATAGCAGTTATAGATATGCAATGAATTATAATAATATTGATATCGATGTTAATGCGAGTATTACTAATAACTCCACAATAATACAAGAGGGCTCATATGTGCTCTTACATTATGTAAAGCGTTCATGGCTTGTTAAGGTTGAGAAGAGTAAGGTTATGCATACACATATAGGCATAATAGACGTTGGTAGTATTATAGGTAAGAGTTATGGATCTTACATAGAGAGTAGCCTTGGTAAGAGGGTATACTTACTTAAACCATTGGTATATGATATAGTTATGAAGGGTGAGAGGAGGACCCAGATAGTCTATCCAAAGGATATGGGGTACATAGCATCTAGATTAGGTTTGCAGTCAGGTGCAAAGGTTCTAGAGATAGGTTTAGGGAGTGGCGCACTTACAACCTTCATAGCAAGTATAGTAAAGCCTAATGGTCATGTGTACTCTTATGAGGTAAGGGATGAGTTCATACCAATAGCAAAGAGGAACTTGAGCAAGTTAGGCCTTGAGGATTACGTTACCATAATAAACAAGGATGCTAAAGATGGTATAGATGTTAAGGACGTTGATGCTGCTGTAATAGATATAGGTGAGCCATGGAGCGTTGTTAGCAATGTGTATAATGCATTAAAGGGCAGTGCTCCCATATGTGCAATATGCCCTACAATGAACCAACTTGAGAGGCTTGCTACAGCACTTAGATCAAACAACTTCATAGATCTAGAGTTCACTGAGATAATGATAAGGCATATAGAGGCTAGGGAAGGCATGAGTAGACCAATGTTTAGGATGATTGGACATACAGCATATCTAGCATTTGCAAGGAAGGTTTATGCATAAGAAGTAGGTTATGGATGATCAAGAATGAGCATTGCTAGTGAGGTAAATGAGCATTTAATAGCATCATTGTTACCTTCTAGAAGTGCTAGATCAAAGAAAGGGGATAATGGTACAGTACTCATAGTTGGAGGGAGTAAGATATACCATGGGGCACCATTACTTGCATCTCTAGCAGCATACAGGAGTGGGGTTGATCTTGTTTATACAGCAGTCCCAGAGAGTATAGCAGTAGCATTAAGAGCATATACCCCTAGCATAATAGTACTGCCATTACCAGATGCAAGGTTAACCAAAGGAAGTGTTAATAGACTCATGGGCATGTTACCAAAGCATGTTGATGCAGCAGCAATAGGTATGGGTCTTAGCATAGCAAGGTTCGATGCTCTAAAGGATCTGGTTATTGATCTAATAAATAAATATAATACTAGAATAGTACTTGATGCAAGTGCACTGGTTAGCGATATACTAAAGGTTGTTAAAGGCAGGGAGGTTGTATTAACACCCCATGCTGGCGAGTTCAAGAGATTATTTGGTATAGATGCTGGCGATAGCATAGAGGAGAGGGTAAAGAATGTAAAAGAGCAGGCAAGTATGTATGATGTAACTATACTACTCAAAGGATGGGTAGATGTTATATCAGATGGAGATAGTGTATTCATTAATAATACACATACACCTGCAATGACTGTTGGGGGTACTGGTGATATACTCTCTGGCTTAACTGCTGGACTGCTTGCCAAAGGGTTAAGTACATTGAATGCATGTATAGCATCTGTATACATAAATGGGCTTGCTGGTATTAATGCTTATAACAGATTTGGTTTGCATATAATGCCTACTGATATGATAGATGAGATAGCATATGTTATGAAGAGATTTGATAAGTTATCATAATTAGTTTTATAGAACTGAAACCTCTCTAATCTAATAATAAGAAATATAATAATGTAAGATTACAGTAATATGTTGATGTTATTAAGCATTATGGTACAAAACTCTTATATATCCATCAGCAATAAGGTTATGTGATGAACAAAGCCGCACTTGCTACAATAGTTGCTGGTATTGCATTAGTAGGTTTTCTCATTGCTCCAATAGCATTGCAGAATAGTGAAGCAGCAAGGATAAAGAGGGTTATTGAGACAAAGCAGTTAACATCAGATTTTGAGACATTTGGTGTTGGTCATGAGCAGCATCAGATAGCAGTAGTGCTACCACCAAAGGAGAATACAGTATACTCAGGCAGAATAACATTCAAGGCAAACAACTCAGTTGATGTAGCAATAGTACATCCAAAGGGTACATTCCCTAATGCTATACCATACATAGGTCAAGGACCTTTAGAAGGATTTGAGGGAGATCTAGAGGTTTACTTTGATGTAGGTAATGAGGGTAGTTGGGTATTCTATAATGCTGTTGCTGTTGCATTACATAATGCAAAAGGTGAGAAGTTTGAGGCAACTGCAACTGTATACTATCAAGCAAGAGCAGTAACTGGAGAGTTGTCAGAGGAGCAGGTTGAGATGCCAAGGACAATAGTTGTATCAGAGTTCACGCCATGGTTCATGCCTAATGCTATGCAGGTTAAACCAGGTACCCCAATAATATGGGATGCTAGCGAGACAGCAACACTACATACTATAACATTTGTAACAAGGATAGTGGATCTGCAACTCAACCAGGATCCAGAGTACACAGCAAAGATATTCACAATACTTGCCCCAGGTAACAGATCACCTGTATTCAAGCCTGAAGCAGGTGTGTATGTTTATGTATGTGCAATACACCCATACATGACTGGTATAATATCTGCTGGTGTACCATTGAATGCAATAACTGGTGAGAAGGGTACAGGCCCAGGTGATGTTACAGTAGAGAAGTTCGCACCATGGCTATATAGCCCAGGTTTCTGGCCATCACACAGAAGTGAGTTCAAACCAAAGCCATCAACACCTGGAGTAGGTGAGATATGGATAGATGCCCAGTTCGATGCAGATAAGTTAGCAGGTGACCCTACAGGTAAGCTAGGTAAGCCATGGCCAGGATCAGTAGTTATAGTAGATGCTAAGACATGGGAAGTGAAGAAGAAGATAACCCAAGGTTTGAATAATCCCCATAACCTATGGGAGTCTGTAGATGGTAAGTATATAGCACAGACAAACTGGCATGATGACTATATATCCATAATAGATACTGAGAAGAAGGAGATAGTAAAGAACTACATAAAGGTAGGAGAGGCTCCAGCACATATAGCAGTTAGTTCAAATAACAAGTGGATAGTAACTAGTATAAATGGTGAGGCAAGGTTTGTAGCAGTTAATGCTCAACAGGCATTTGATCCTAACATACCACCAGAGCAGGTAGAGAAGAAGAGTATACCAGCAAGTGTACCAATGGCTGGTCCACATGGATTCTGGATGACTAGAGATAACCTTATAGCAGCACCATACCATATGGCTAACTATATAGCAGTATTACAGTTTGATGCTGAGAATGGTACTGGCAAGGAGTTGTTTGTACAGAATGCAGCAGAGCTACCAGATCTTACAACTGATGATCCAAATGATAAGTTAGGCCCAGGTATACCAATAGCATCATACATAGGACCAGAGATAAATGGACATAGATACTGGGCAACATCATGGATATCACTGAATCATAAGGATCTATTACAAGGTAGATTAATACTGTATGATATAGGCTCTGCAGTAGGAGGACCATCTAATGCACAACTTGTAGATATAATACCAGTGAATGGTGTACCAATACAGGCACCAATAAGCCCAGATGGTAAATGGTTAGTACAAGCAAACTCTGGAGGTCTACCAGGGTTGTTCGGTGATGCTGGCAAGGCCGCAATAACAGTTATAAAGTTAAATTATGAGGATCCAAAGAATTACCAGAAGTTTGTACTACCAGGCTATCCAGGAACACATGGTGTAAGCTATGGCTACAAGGAAGGTGGAGGCCTGTATGCATATGTTACAGCAAAGTTCGCCCCAGTACTAAGGGTAGTTGATCTAAGCGGTGATACACCCGAGATTGCTGGTGATGTTGATATAGATAGTTGGGGTGGAATGGGTCTTATAGCACTGCCTAATGCAAACTGGTACGCTACACCTGAGGAGAACCCAGTTAAGCACCATGATTAAATACAATTAATTTTATTTATTATTTAATAGATAGAAATGTTTTTAAGAACTCTTTACATTGGTTATTTATGCTAAGTAGATACTTAACTATAGGTATTATCTTTGCTATCATTACCATTAATTACATACTTGAATTAACTCCTGCTTACTCTCAATCAGAACATGGATTAACCTTTAATGTGACACATGTATTTGGTTCATATGGAACAAGAGAAGGTGAGTTTATAGGTCCTAGTGGTGTAGCAGTTGATGGTAATGGTAACATAATAGTTGCTGATCAAGGGAATGATAGGATCCAAGTATTTGATAGCAATGGCAACTTGCTATTTGCATTTGGTTCATATGGTGATTCTGAAGGACATTTCAAGGTACCCCATAGCCTTGTAGTTGATAGCAAGGGTAGGATAATAGTTGCTGATACAGCAAACAACAGAATACAAGTATTTGATAGCAATGGTAGATTCCTATTTGCATTTGGTTCATATGGAACAAGAGAAGGTCAGTTCAACTATCCCCATGGTGTAGCAGTTGATAGCAATGATAACATACTTGTTGCTGATACCTTCAATAACAGGATCCAAGTATTTGATAGCAATGGCAAGTTCCTATTCTCATTTGGTATACAAGGGCAGTTGATAAGCCCAAGTGGTATAGCAGTTGATAGCAAGGGTAGGATAATAGTTGCTGATACAGAGAACCATAGGATCCAAGTATTTGATAGCAATGGTAACTTGCTATTAAGGTTTGGTGCATTTGGTCAGTTCAATAGGCCATTTGGTGTAGCAGTTGATAGCAATGATAACATACTTGTTGCTGATACAGTTAATAACAAGATACATGTATTTGATAGCAATGGCAAGGAGTTAGCTGTTGTAGGAACATATGGTGATAAACCTTTGCAATTTAGAGATCCCCATGGTGTAGCAGTTGATAGTAAGGGAAGGATAATAGTTGCTGATACAGCAAACAACAGGCTTCAGATAATTACAATTGCAAAGAGAGTTGAGTTGAGCCTTTACAGGGAGGGTCAATCAGTATCAATAGTTAATATAGGAGAAGAGGTTACTGCAAGGGTAACTCTACACGATAATACTGTTAGTAAGGTAAGGTTCACATGGATAGATCCTAGTGGTAACGTTGCTAGGGATACAGATAATCCTGTAGTTAATGCTATAGCAGAGGATAGATTTGCTCCAAGTATTGAAGGGGAATGGACAGTAAAGGTAAGTGTATCTGATGATAGTATTGCTAGCAGTTTCACTACAACAAAGCTGGTTGTTATCCCAGAGTTCAGCTATTATCTATTGGTTATATTTGCTCTTGCCATAGTAGTAGTAATGGTATATGCTAGATCAAATGTATTAGAAAAGACTAAATTTAAGTTATGATGATAGACTTGTATGGCATTTGAGCAGTTCATACCTGGGGCAACAGCAGTAGGTATAACCTTTGCTGATGGAGTTATACTAGCAGCAGAGAAGAGGGTATCATTTGGTAACTATGTAGTAAGTAAGAGTGGTAAGAAGATATTCAAGATAACTGAGAGGGTAGGCGCTGCATGTGCAGGCTTGGTAGCGGATATGCAGATACTTATGAGGCAGGTAGAGGCATTAGCAAGGCTAAGGGCATTAGAGATAAGGAGAGAGGTACCTCCCAACTCAATAGGCAAGTTGATATCTGTTATGCTATTTGAGAGAAGGTACTTCCCATTGCTAACACAGATAATCATAGGTGGCATAGACCCTTATACCAATAAGCCTGCTATATATACACTAGATCCAATAGGTTCAATACTACCAGATGAGTATGCTGCAGTAGGGAGTGGGGCTGAGATGGCTATAGGCGTTATAGAGGGTTCTTATAGGCAAGGTATGAGTGAGCAAGAGGCGAGGGATCTTGCAATAAGAGCCATCAAGGCTGCAGTGGCAAGGGATGCAGCAAGTGGTGATGGTGTCGATATACTTACTATAACGGGTAATGGTTGCAGAGAAGAATCGATAAGGTTATAGATAGATAGATAGATAAATATATAGATAGATGAAATAAATGAACGACAATAAATAAATAAAATCAGGATGTCTTCAACATCAATCTTATATTTAAATAAACATAAAATAGATATAATATGATACTATCAGGTTACAAAATACTCTTGTATGCTTGCCAAAGTTCATCCCCTACATAATGCATATTCTGTATCACAGCACCCTTGCTCATCCCCTTTGCCTCACTACTGCTAACAAGGGCTATACCAACTGCTATGTACTTGGAGTACTTCTCATCCTTTACAGTAACAACAGCACCCTTACTGAACTCATCCATTCTTACTATACCTGGCCTCATAACATCTGCACCATTGCATATATGCTTTATAGCACCCATATCAACTGTTACACTAGGGAACAATGATAGGAATGAGTATCTTGATGCTAAGAAAGGTAAGATTATCATGTTAGCACTATCTATATTATTATTACTCTTCTTATCCTTTATTACAGCCATAAACTCATCATTGATCACAAGGCTAGAGCCTTCAACATCTATTATCCTTAGTACTTTTGGTCTCTTTACATCTATACCCCATTGCCTCCTTGCACTCTCTACTATACTATCTATATCACTCTTAGATAGGTAGTGCTCCTTCCTCTTCTTCAACCCCTGCTTATCACTTCCCTTATCTCTATAAGGTCTCTTAGTATAGCACTTGCTGTCTCAATACCTCCAGCACCCTTACCTATAAGTGTTAACTCACCAGAGTGCTCTGATACAAATGTTATAGCATTAAGGGTTCCATTTACACACAAGGGATCATGCTTATCTATTGCCATAGGCTTAACTACCAACTCTCTATCCTCAGAGCATGATGCTATAAGCTTTATTACAAGACCTTTAGACTTTGCATCTAGTATATGCTCTTGCTTAATCTCCCTTATTCCTTCAAATCTAACATCCTTGAGTGTAGACTTCATACCTATAACCCAGTTAGCTGTTATGACTAACTTTGCTGCAGCATCATAACCATCTATATCTAGGCTAGGATCTGCCTCAGCATAACCCTTTGCTCTTGCATCATTCAATGCATCACTGAAGCTTAGCCCTTGCTCCATCATGCTTAGTATGTAGTTTGTTGTACCATTGAGTATACCTCTGAATGATAGTATCCTATCGCCCTTCAAACAGTGTTTAGCAAACTCAAGTATAGGTGTACCCCCTCCAACTGTACCACTGAACCTTAATGCAACGTTATTGTACTCAGCTAACTCTATAAGTGATGGCATCGCTAATGCCAATGGACCTTTATTAACTGTTACAACGTGCTTCTTATGCCTTATTGCATTGATTATATGTGTTAACCCAGGCTCACCATCCTTAAGGTTAGTAGGTGTAGCCTCTACCATAACCTCTGCATCAACATCCTCTATCATCTCATCCATGCTAGAGAGTTTACATTCATTAGAGTTGTACTTTGCTACACTACCATAAACTCTCTTAACCTCTAGTAGCCTTTTAAGATCTAATCCTTGCATAGACCTTGAGACTATAGAACCTTTGCTATCTGCAACCCCGACTATCCTAGGCTTCATACCATACCTAGCATATATATCATCCATTCTAGAGAGTAAGAGTTTAACAAGACTCTGATTTACTACACCAAAGCCCACAAGTATTACCCTCAACCTTCTTGCAACTCTGTTATACACTCTTTACTTTATATATCATACTATGCAATGCTATACATGCTTGATCATGCTGTACTGATACTGTTACTTATTACTGTAAGCATAATAGCAGGCATCCTAGGTTCCATGCTAGGCTTAGGTGGAGGGTTCATAATAGCACCAACACTTATAATGATGAATATTGAACCTTACAAGGTATCTGGTACAAGCCTATTTACAGTATTCTCAACCTCACTCTCATCTACTATATCATACTCAAAGCAAGGCAAGATAGATTATAGATTAGCGTATAGATTAGCATTGTTTGTCCTCCCAGGATCTGTAATAGGGGCATATTTATCATCAATAATTAATATACAAGAGTTCAAGCTGTACTTTGCTATTATACTTGCAGGAGTATCTATCCATATGCTCACTAGACCATACTATAGTAAAGGTATGAGAAGAGTAGAAGCACTAGATGATAAGGATATAAGGCATATTGATTACAATGGCAGATATCATAATTATTATTTTATAATCGTATTCTTCTCTGGTCTAATAGCAAGTCTATTTGGTATAGGAGGAGGTGTATTGTTAATCCCCATGATGCTTCTCTTAATGCATATAGATATGCATAAGGCAGTCCCAAATGTACAATTTGTTATACTAACATCATCTATAATAGGATTAATAACTCATGTTATACTTGGGCATCCAGATTACTTCATTGCATCTATATTAGTGATAGGAACATTTGTTGGTGCACAGATAGGCTCTAGATTAATAAACAAAGTTAAAGATATTATATTAAGAAGATTGGTAACATCTGCTCTACTGTTTATAGCAGCAAGGTTCATCTATGACTATCTTGCTTCATCTGGATAGTATATAACCTCTGCTCTCTTTAATGCTCTACCAGACGCAAGGTATAAGCATGTACTTACTAATCTGTTGTTATCAGGCTCTTTACCATCTATACTACCTGGTAGAACAAGGTATACACGCATATTGGAGTTAAGCACTTCACTTAACTCTTGTGTAGCAGTTACAGCAAATGGTCTTAATGCACCCCTAAATACCTCTGACCTAGCCCTTAAAACATTAGATACCTTCTTGCCTATAGGGGCATCTGGTCCAATTATTATCATTATACAACTACCATACTTATACTTGCTAGGGTCATCATTGCCATCAGGTACTGCAGCATTTATACTCTCCTTGCATATTAAAGCAGGTATATTTATGAACCTATCAACTAGGGAATCCCACTCATCCCTGCTAAGGGAGGTAAGTTCTTTAGAGTAATCATAGTTACCTGTCATATGTATAACCACATCAGGTCTAACCTTCCTAATATACTCCCTTACACTCTTCTCATCCATCTCTATGCTGTATACACTGCTAGCATCTATAATACCATCAAGTTCTACGCTAACATCTTTACTTTTAAGTAAAGAGCATTTAGCATCCGCAAGAGAAAATGCTCTTAGCAATGCTCTTATCCTAGCATCATCTACACTATAGCCTAGTGTGAATAGGATACTCTTACCCTTAAGATCTATACCATTGCTATTATCATAATCAGCATATGTTGTTATTAATGGCTTTACAGGATAGAATACTCTATCAGATGGCATTATCCTACCATTCACAAGCCTACTTATATCATCACTTGCAAGATTAAGCACTATATCTGCACACTCATCTTGAGTAAGGAAGTTGCCATCAACAACCATGTTCTTAGTATTATTCTGTATCTTCTCTGCAACCTCCCTTATCTTACTTAAGCATGCTCTTATAGCATTCTCTATACCCTCTATGCTACTGTCTTCCTCTTCTCTCTCATCTGCAATCTCTTCTGCAAGTTCATTTATAGCTTTGTTTAACATATCATCAGACTCACCAACGTATGGCAGTACTCTATCAGTTATCCTCTCTATATCTTTAGCCCTTAGATTAGGGAATCCTCCAATCCTTATGAACTCTGCTGCTGCCTTTGGGTATACGGTCTTGTATATCCTATCAGAGTGTACTGGACCTGGGTTGCTAACTATGAAGTATATCCTCTTACCCTTCTCTGCAAGCTCCCATGCAAAGGCCTCATTAAGTCTATTCTTTGCTCCTTGAGCACTAGTGTAAGGGGTTCTAAACCTGTATGGTCTCTGCTCGTATGGTCTCTCCTCTGTAAAGTATGTTGCTATGGTTATAACTTTGCCATTATCATTCATATACTTTAATGCGTTTACAGTCATCCAGAATGTCCCAGTTAGATGTATGCTAACACACTCCTTGAACTCATTGAATGGCTGTGCTGCAAGTATCTTAACTGGACCAGATACACCTGCATTGTTCACAAGTATATCTAGTTTACCAAACTCTTTGCCTATTGTATTAAACATGCGTATAACCTCATCTTTACTGCTTACATCAACTCCAGCAAAGAACCTTACTTTAGCATTACTGTTAACCTTAGAGATTATACTGCTTAACTCCTTTGCTGTAGACTCCAATGGCTCCTTCCTTCTACCCATGAGTATTACACTAGCACCATGCTCGGCAAACCTCCTTGCTATTGCTTGCCCTATACCAGTACCACTCCCAGTGACTAGGACAACCTTGCCATCAAACCTTAGACTACTCATGTAAGCATTGATATTTAAATTAGCATTAATAAATGTTAATAATTAAAATTTAGTTACTGTTAGTGGTGTTTAACTACTGCTCTATAATCTCCTTTATCTCTTCCTCCTCTTCCTCGAACTCTATCTCTTTTATGCTTAAACCTAATTCTTCTGCACTCTTTGCAAGTTGCGCTATCTTACCTATTATCTCAGCCTTGTTACTACCCTTTGCTTTAAACTCTATCTCTACTTCCACGCAGTTAAATTACTTATACTAGAATATTAACACTACTGATTAAATAACTCAATCTAAAGCGCCGGGGGTGGGATTTGAACCCACGAGCCCTTGCGGGCACCAGCTCCCACTTCCCTATATATATTTATAAACATTATCTAACTAGCCCTTGTATCATCTCTAGCATTATCATGATCTCGAGGCTGGCGGACTACCTGACTATCCGACCCCGGCTTGGGTGTAATTATATCCTCAACCTCTACCTGTATTGTTGTATGCTTTATACCATACTTGCTAGCAAGTATTCTATTTATACTCTTTATTATATCCTGTGTATTATTTATAAAGTCATGATTAACTGTAACATGAACGCTCAATGCATGTATATCTGATGCTATACTCCATATATGCAAGTCATGTATACCTACTACTCCTTGTATAGAACATATATCATCCTTAACCTTTGATATATCTATACCCTCTGGTACACCTTCAAGTAGTATTATTATACATCTCTTAGCCATCTTAGCAACATACCTTATTATAAGACCAACTATACCTAGGCTAACAACTATATCTATCAGGTTTAAGGAGGTTAATGCTATAGTTATACTTGCTATTATAACCCCTATGGAACTTAGTGAATCACTTAGTATATGTAATCTAGCACTCTCAATTAGCATATCATTACTATGCTTGTTGCTATGGTAATCTTTAGCCTTTATAACCTTAAGCATAAGTATATTGCCAGCCAATCCTACAACTGCTATTACAAGCATTGTATCCCATGCTATGCTTATAGGTTCTATAACTCTCTTGTAAGCCTCATAAACCAATACTATAGAGGTTGCAGATAGCATAACAAGGTTTATGAATGTTGCAAGGACCTCTACTCTATGGTATCCGTATGTTAGCAATGATGTATGTTGCTTAAGGGCAAGCCTTAGTGCTAAGAGTGCAACTGCAATAGCTATGGCATCTGTAAATACATGCAAAGAGTCACTTATCAGTGCTAGACTATTGCTTATTATACCTCCTATAGCCTCCATCACTCCTATTGCTATAGCAATAATTAATGCTAGCCTTAACCTCTTACTTGCTTGTACTGTATTATACACTAACCAAAATACGTAAATCTAATTAATTACTTTACCTATGTATGGGTGTAGATATAAAACCATTGATAGAGACAATAGCAAAGACTATAAAGCTTGAGAGCCTTAGGGGCAAGGTTATTGCAATAGATGCATACAATGCATTATACCAATTCCTTGCAACAATAAGGGGTTACACTGGGGAGCCTCTTATGGACTCACATGGTAGAGTAACTAGCCATCTTAGTGGGCTATTCTATAGAAGTGTAAACCTATTGAGCCTGGGGATAAAGTTAGTTTATGTATTCGATGGCAAGCCACCATCATTAAAGTATAGAGAGTTAGATGCAAGAAGGAGAGTTAAGGAGGAGGCAATGGTTATGTATGAGCAAGCCTTACAAGAGGGAAGGCTAGATGATGCTAGGAAGTATGCTCAGGCTACCTCAATACTCAAGGATTACATGGTTAATGATGCTAAGACTCTCTTATCACTTATGGGTATACCTTATGTACAAGCACCTGCAGAAGGGGAGGCTACAGCCGCATACATGAGCAGGGTAGGAATAGCTTATGCTACAGCAAGCCAAGATTATGACTCACTCTTATTTGGCTCTACTAGGTTGATAAGGAACATTACAATAAGTGGTAAGAGGAAGTTACCAAACAAGAATGTGTATGTAGATGTAGAGCCTGAGATGATAGAGTTAGAGCATCTATTAAACTCATTATCCATAACTAGAGAGGAGTTGGTTGATATAGCAATACTTATAGGAACAGATTATAACCCAGATGGCTTTAAGGGTATAGGTGCAAAGAAGGCTTTACAGCTTATAAAGAAGTATAAGAGGTTAGAAGGTATAGAGGTTGAGAGCATACAAGAAGGTCTTAAGCAGATAGATTATAATGCTATAAGAAGGATATTCTTAGAGCCTGAGGTTGCTAAAGTTGATACATTAGAGTTCAAGGAGATCGATAAAGAAGGGATTATAAGATTCCTTTGCGGTGAAAGAGACTTCTCAAAGGAGAGGGTTAGCAGTGCACTAGAGAGGCTTGAAGAGGCCATGAAGATAAGCAGGTCTGGTCTTGAGAGGTGGTTCTAACTTTATTTATTTATTTATTGGTGCCATGAAGACCTTGCAGCTTCAACTCCTTCCTCTTCTCAGAGTATATCCTTGATGCATACTCATTAAGATCAACAAACCTCATCCCCTTAGCAAGTGTAGGGTTAACCCTTGCTATAGCCTTATACATCTCTTGTGCAACGTTTCTGTAGTATGGATGCCCTTGCTTTTGTGTCCTTAACTCTATAAGATGGTAAGCCTCCCTAAGGTTAAGTCTTATCATATACCTATACCTATATGCAAGGTTAACAACGTACTGTGCCTGTAATGGAAGATCCTTGGATATCTGCTCATAGGCTTCTCTGCTCTTATACATACAATCTTTATACTCCTTATCTATACCAGCCTCTACTACCTCCTTTGGCATATCATAACCATGCTTAACCGTTAGCAACTGCCTATGCATTGTAAGGACCCTATGTCTATGAAGATCTCTAAATATACCAAAGTTTGTACAAAGATCAAATGTATAGTATACTGCCTCAAACGCCCTTAATGGTCTATGCCTTCTATTCTTTCTATGCTTAACATAACTATCTATTATAGCAATCTTATCCTCTCTGCTTAATGCTTTACATAACTCCAATGCTGTAGAGTATGATACGCTTGAGCACTCAAATACTATGGATGCTGTAACCTTATCTATTGCTGTATCCTCTTGCTCATACTCAACAAGCCTAACATAAGGCAAAGATGATATTTTAGATTCTAACCCCTGTACTATATCATTATTCTTGTTTAGAAGGGATACTATTATACTTCTAGCATCCTCCTTAGTCTTCCTTATGTACTCTCTGAACTCTTCCCCATACCTGCTCTTAACCCTCTTGAAGAAAGGTCTCATGAATAAGCATAGCTCATTGTAAAGCATCTCTGCAATATCCTGCTCTTCTTTAAGATCTGATGCATATAGTATGTTAAGTAGATGCTCAAATGCTCTAGCATTACCAGCAATCGCAACGTTTGTTAATGTTGATGCTGGGAGTAACCCCCTAAGCAGATCTAATGCTTTTGCCTTTATGCTAGCCTCATATGCTTTTACTGCAATATTTATATCCTTGCTATCTTTAAGCTCTGAGAAGATTACCTCCTTACCCTTTGTGCTATCTAAGAATGTGAAGTAATCTATAGGCTCTCTCTCTTTTAGATATCTTATCATCGGCTCTATGCTCTTGCTATATGTATCAAATGATAGATCACATGCATTAATGTAAGTATCAGCATGCCTTGATTCCATTATATCCTTATCCCTATAGTAAAGATATCTACCATCAACCTTCTGATCAAATCTTACATACCTAGTAGACTTCTCCAAGTAAGATAAGCCTATCCTCCTATCCTCTATGCTCTTAACTGCAATCTGAGATACTCCCTCTATTGCTACCTGTATCAATCCTAACTCTGCAACACTATCATCCCCATACTCTATAAGCACACGATCATAGAACTCTTCTCCTCTGTTTGGATTATTCAAGAACTCATCCAAGAATACTCTTCTCATACTCTTGCTACTTCTACTATACCTTGACATCAATGCACCTCTATCAACTTGGCTAGGAGTGGTTATCACAAATACCTGCTTATCTATGTTAGAGAAGTGCTCCTTTAGTATATTCTTCTCATGCTCTGTAAACTCATCCATAAAATAATTATATTCTTTAGTTAATATATTCTAATATTAAGTTAATTTTATCTGAATGTGAGTCTTTAGAGTATCATTGCACATATATCTGAGGCATCTATCACTCTTCCAACCAAGTATCTATACTCATACAAGGCAGTACTAAGCACAATGAATCTACCTCTCTTTATATGGGCTACTATAACTTTTGTCCTTATACCATCTATCTCTGCTATACACTTTATAATTTGATTATGTTCTATGAGTGGTCTATGTCTTAGTATTATAATACTACTGCTATTACTGCTATTATTAGCATTAATAGCAGCATCATCTTCATGCCTTTTAGAGCATGTTGATAGATGCTCCTCTATGAAGATGCTATTAGTTGATGCAAGCCATGCATTACATGAGTTACACCTTACTATTATTGCACTCTTCTGCTCATCCATACTGCTCAAGGGCTCTTTCCCATGAGAAATATATCTATATTACGTATTTTGTATACATAAATGATATCAATAGCTTATCATTTTACAAATTACTTAATAAACCCCTAAATATATTTACTGGTGATGATGAATAAGCATGTTAAGGATGCTGCTAAAGATGATGATATTTTCACATTATACTCCTTGCTAGAGAGTAGAATAGAGATGCTTGAAGAGAAAGTATCACAACTTAGCAAGGAGATAGTTACATTGAAGGCTATACTTAATGAGGAGAAGAAGGTATCTAAGTATAAGCAATGAAGTATCTTTACTCTAACTTAATATAATCTTTATAGGTTAATAGAATAATTCCTGTATAGGAAGACTTTAATCCTTCTTGAATATCTTAACTTAACATTGGTAATACTCATGGATGGTAAGTTGGTAGCAGGTGAGGTAAAAGCAAGGGTAAGTAAGGCAGTGAGTACTCTAAAGTCTAAAGGTATTGAACCATGCTTGGCAACTGTTCTAGTAGGGGATGATGAGGCATCATTAACATATGTTAGGAACAAACTTAAGGCATGTGAGCAGGTAGGCATAAAGACAATAAATCATCATCTGTCAAAGGAGTATACAACGGAGCAACTTGTAGAGGTCATAGATATATTGAATGAGGATAGGAACGTTCATGGTATACTTGTTCAGTTACCATTACCAAAGCATGTTAACGAGTTCATAGTTACTAGCATGATAAAACCAAGCAAGGATGTAGACTGCTTAACACCATTCAATGTTGGCTTACTAGCATACAATGTAGCCAAGTTAACCCCTTGTACACCTACAGGAATAGTTGAGTTGCTAAAGTATTATAATATAAACATGCAAGGCAAGAACGTTGTTATAATAAATAGAAGTATGCTTGTAGGTAAACCTTTAAGTATGATGCTACTACACATGGACGCTACTGTAAGCATATGCCACTCAAAGACTACTAACCTTGCTGAAAAGTGCAGAGAGGCTGATGTAATAGTCAGTGCTGTAGGCGATAGATCAAAGTTTACATTAACAAAGGATATGGTAAAGGATAATGCAATAGTTATAGATGTTGGTATAGATAAGGTTAATGGTAAGATAGTTGGAGATGCCTCGTACGATGTTAGAGAGAAGGCATCGTACCTAACCCCTGTGCCTGGCGGGGTTGGTCCAATGACAGTAGCAATGCTCTTAAGGAATACTGTTATTGCATGCTCATTGAATGAAGGTATAGATATTGGTATGGTATGAGTATTAAAAGCAAGGATGAGTTAAGGAGGAGATTCTTATCCCTTAGGGACTCAATGAGTAGAGATCATAGATTAATGCTAAGTAAGGTAATACAAGAGAGGCTACTATCCTTAAGCGAGTTTAAGAGGAGTAGCATAGTAGGATGCTATAGTGCCATAGGCTCTGAGGTTGATACCAGCATAATTGCTTCACATGTATTAATCCAAGGCAAGGTACTAGCATACCCAAGGATACTTGGCATGGGCAAGATGGAGTTTAGGGCTGTAAGTGATCCTATGCTAGACCTTACATTAGGCAAGTATAGTATACTTGAGCCCTTAGAATCATGCAAGTTAATAGAACCAGATCTACTAATAGTTCCAGCTATAGCATGGGATGAGCATGGTTATAGAATAGGCTATGGTAAAGGTTACTACGATAGATACATAAGATCAAGATCATCACACGTAAAAACAAGCATATACATTGGGTTAGCGTATGACTTCCAAGTTATAAGCAGCATACCCCATACTATTCATGATGCAAAGGTTGATATCATAGTAACTGAGAAGAGGGTTATATACACAGATGAGCATTAAAATATTAGACAATTCATTTATCTATTTAATGTTCCTTATTACCATAGTTTAGTTTATAAACACTAAACAGTTACAATATAAATGACAAGAAGTGTATGAAAGGATAGTATTAGATACAAGTATAATAATAGATGGTAAGATAAGCTATCTACTAGAGAATAACGAGCTAGAGTGTAAAGAGATAATAATACCTATAGCAGTGCTTGATGAGTTACAGGCACAGGCATCATTAGGTAAGGAACAAGGCTTCATAGGCTTGAATGAGGTTAAGAGGATAAGAGAGTTATGCTCTAGTAAGAATATAAAGGTAACATTTAAGGGAGATAGACCTAGCATGGATGATATAAGGCTTGCTAGACATGGTAGGATAGATGCAATTATCAAGGATGTAGCAAAGAGTGAAGAGCATGCAGTACTGGTTACTGCTGATTATGTGCAAGCATTAGTAGCAGAGGCTGAGGGTATAAATGTTAGATACTTTAGTAAGGAGAGTAAGCCTAATCTATCATTTGAGAGGTTCATGGATGATAATACGATGAGCCTTCATTTAATGCAAGGCGTACCTCCATTGGCAAAGAAAGGTCAACCTGGTAGATTCGAGCTTATAAAGTTAAGGGATGAGCCATGCTCTTACGATGAGTTAATGCAGATGATAAAAGAGATAAATACTGCTGCTAGATTGATGCAAGGAGCAAATGAGATAAGTATGAATGGTGCAAGTGTTATACAGTTAGGCAAGTATAGGATAGCAATAACAAGACCACCATTCTCAGATAAGTTAGAGGTTACAGTTGTAAGACCAATCGTAAGGTTAACACTTGAGGATTACAAGGTATCATCTAGACTTATGGAGAGGCTTAAGAGCAAGGCTGAGGGTATACTTATAGCAGGTCCCCCAGGCTCAGGGAAGAGTACACTGGCAAGTAGTATAGCAGACTTTTATATGAGGCAAGGGAAGATAGTTAAGACATTTGAGTCTCCTAGGGATCTACAGGTTAGTGATGCTGTGATGCAGTATGCGCCTTTAGAGGGTAGCTTCAAGAAGGCTGCAGAGATACTCTTGCTAGTAAGACCAGATTACACAATATTCGATGAGGTTAGGAAGAGCGAGGACTTTGAGGTTTTCGCAGACCTTAGGCTTGCTGGTGTAGGTATGGTAGGTGTAGTTCATGCAGCAAGTCCTTTGGATGCTATACAGAGGTTCATAGGCAGATTAGAGTTAGGTATGATACCACATGTATTAGATACCATAATATTTGTTAGTAACGGTGAGATAAGGAAAGTTTACGAGTTGAGCCTAACTGTTAGGGTACCTACAGGCATGTATGAGCAGGATCTTGCAAGACCATTGATAGAGGTTAGGGACTTTGAGAGTGGTACTCTGGAATATGAGATATATACATTTGGGGAAGAGAATGTTATAGTACCTATAGAGCATGAAAATGATAGCAATGGAGTAAAGAGGTTGGCTGAAGAGAGGGTTATGGAGATAATGAAGAGGTTCGATAAGGATGCTGAGGTTCATATAAAAGGCAACAAGGCTATAGTTAAGGTAAGCAAATCTGCTATACCACTTATAATAGGTAAGAATGGATCAACTGTAAAGGAGTTAGAGCGTATGCTAGGGATAAGCATAGATGTTGAACCAAAGGTAAAGTCACTTGCAGAGAGTGTTAGATTTAGCATAAATGAGGCTGGGAACTCTTTATACCTTATATTCGATTATGATATGGTTAACAAGAGTATAGATGTTTATATAAACGATGATTACCTCTTCTCTGCTGTAGTAGGTAAGAAGGCAAAGATAAAGATATCAAAGGGCTCAGATATAGGTAAGAGGTTGCTCCAAGCACTGATGGCAGGTAATAAGATAACTGTGCTATCAACTAATTAATCCAAGTTAATCAAAGTAATAAATGTTAGATAACATTTTATACCATGGTTAGCTATTTACTCTTATGAGTAAGCAATTAGATGATGCTTCTGCTTTACTAATAGTAGATATGCAGAACGATTTCATGCCAGGGGGTTCCCTACCAGTGCCAGATGCTGATAAGATAGTACCTGTTATAAACAGGTATATAGAGATCTTCACATTAAAGGGATTACCAATATTTGCTAGCAGGGACTGGCATCCACCAAATCATATATCATTCAAGCAGAGGGGAGGCATATGGCCTGTACATTGTGTAAGGCATACCTATGGTGCTAAATTCCACCCAGATCTTAAGCTCCCTAGAAGTGCTATAATAATATCTAAAGGCACTGATCCAAACAGAGAGGCTTACTCTGCATTTGATAGAACAGAGCTAGCAGATATTCTAAAAGAGAAAGGTATCAAGAGACTGTTTGTTACTGGTGTAGCAACGGATTACTGTGTAAAGAGTACAGTGCTTGATGCTTTAAGGTTAGGCTTCGAGGTTATAGTGCTTGAGGATGGTATAAAAGGATTGGATAAGAGTGAAGAGGCATTGGTTGAGATGAAGACAAAGGGTGCCAGATTACTAAGGCTAGAATATCTTACAACCTAATTAATAATAGTATACAAGTAATTAGCAGTCATAATATTAATAAAATCTGTTAATTATTTACCTATCCTCTTTAATATATCTTCATTACTCCTTATTATATCTATTAGTTGCTCTAATCTCTTCATTGACTTGTTATCAAAGTAATGCTCTATACCTTCTGTTATCCTATGTGCATCCTTCTCATCTATACCTAGCAATAGTAAGAACTCTGTTAGTATGCTATGCTTCTCCCTTATTGCTTTTGCAACATCAATACCTTTATCCTTAAGCCTTATACCCTTGTACTTCTCATACTCTATATAACCACTCTCATGAAGCCTCTGTATCATCTTTGTTACACTAGCAGAGCTTACATTCAAGTAGTTAGAGATATCACTCATACTTGCATAACCTTTACACTCCATCAACTCGTATATAACCTCTAGATAGTCCTCCATCCTTTGGGTTCTACTCTTACTCTTACTCTGTGCTGCCTTTATAGCCTCTAATCTATCTATAGCCTTACTCAACTATAATAGTTAAGATTAACCTACTTTTATATATACACTCTCATAAATTACTTTATGCTAATGAGTGTTGATGATCTTTATAGGATTATTACTGATAAGGAAGGTTCAGAGAGCATATTAATAATAGATACAAGGTCTTGGCATGATTATATACAAGGGCATATACCCTATGCCATAAACCTTGATGTATTTGCATTCCACTGGGCAGATACATCTGAAGAAGGTATAGATGAGTTTAATAAGCATCTAACAATGCTACTAAAGAGCATAGGGGTAACCTATGATAGGAAGGTAATACTATACGATGACATCTCTGGCACACTATCATCTAGAGGGTTATGGCTGATGCATTACATTGTTCATAATGATGCATACATACTTGATGGCGGGCTTAATGAGTGGAGATCTAAGGGATATAGGATTGAGTATAATGCAAACAGAGCAAGACCATTACATAACTATTATTACAATATTAATAAGGATGTACTTGCAGATTACAAGTATGTATTAGCAAGGTTAGATGATAAAAATACAGTTATAATAGATGCTAGAAGTAGGCAAGAGTATAATGGATTGTATGTAAGGGCAGCAAGGGGAGGGCATATACCTAGAGCAATTAACATAGATTGGGAGAGTAATTTAACCATAGATGGAAGGTTCAAGGGTATAGATGATCTTAAATATGTATACCCATTTGATAAAAGCAGAGAGGTTATATGCTATTGCCAAGGAGGTTACAGGGCTGCACATACATATGTGGCATTAAGACTGCTAGGCTTTAAGAAGGTTAGTGTTTACCTGGGTTCATGGTATGAATGGGGTAACAGATATGATCTACCAGTTGAGTATTGATCATAAGGATTAACCATATAGTAAAATAATAATAAAATATAATATCAATATACTTAAAGATTAACCATATAATATACTTAAACCCTTTAAACCCTTGCTCTTCAAGAACCCCCTTATATCATCTATTATACTTGATAGCCTTAACACCTTTACTCTAGTTGATAACACATCAATATACTTATCTATAGTATATATCCTATATTCTCTTATCCTATCAAGGAATTCGTTTGCATACTCTTTATGTGGTAATATTAACCATATATTCTCTCTGTTAGGTTGCACACTCTCTAGTAGATTAACTTTAAGATCAGTATCATTAACAATGGTTATAACTAATGCATTACTAGCATTTGTTCTTAACATCCTAGTTGTAGGTATAACTATATCTAGCATTACATCATTGATAGTAACCTTCCTCTCACTCTGAATCATGCACTCAGTTAACATGTAATGCATCAATGCTGTAACTAGTGTAGCATTATCCTTCTCCTCATCATAATCAATGCTTGAAGCGTAATTATTGAACTCTGAGATAAGCATGTTTATTGCATCACTGGTATTACTTGCTATAATACCTTTAACCTTATCCCTGCCTATTCTATCTATCATAGAATAGAAGAGTTCTTTTGCATCCATATACATAAAATAAATGATGGTAACATTATATATACTCAAGTGTATAAAATACACATACAACAAGGCAAGGTAAGTAGATTTATTTATTATATTATTTAATTTATCTGCCTTGGGATTATTCTTATCTTGCTAACTAATCTAAGATGGTCATCTTTGAACCAATTACTATTCCATGCCTCTCAGCAAACCCTGAATTAACCTCTAATACATACTTTGCATACACATCTGGGTTATAAGTACATTCACTTACACTACTCACTTCCTTACATGGTTTAGCATTACTAACTATATGAACTACGTTACCATCAGCATCTAACCAGAGTATATCTATACTAAAGTTCATGTTCATCATCCAGAATGAATACCTACCTTCATATGGGAATACAAATAACATGCCTTTATACTCATCAAGCCCTTCCCTGTGCATTAAACCTAACGCTCTCTTCTCATCAGTGTCTGCTATCTCTACTTCTAGCATTACATCATTAATCATTATACGTTTAACCTCGTACTCTAACCTTTTACTGTTGCTGGTATTATCTTGCACATTTATTACATTAGCATATATTATATAGTATGTTAGTAATGCCGTTGCTAAACCTAATGCTACTGCTATACTTACATGCTTTATATACAACGAATACTATAGATTAATCTGTCTAATATCTTTATTGATCCACTAATAAAAATAAAATAAAAAGGAGGGATGGTATAGCCTACGCTAGTTCAGCATTAATTCTGTCTAAATTGAATTGGCTTATCAGGGTTCTATACTATCTTTATCCTTATCACCCTTCTCCCAGAGTAGGAAGAAGAGCATGCCCATAGCCTCTATAATTGCTTGTGAATCTGTCCATAGAACTGTAGTATCGTTCTTACCGTTATTTCTAATGGCATATATCATCTCCTTACCATCCCTTATCATCATGAATGGTATCTTGCCCTTTACATACCTTACATTCTTTAGCCCTAGATCTATGAACACTGATACCATGCTAGCCTGTATGTTACTTATTATCTTGGTACTTGCTTTACTCTCTGCTAATAGATCTATTATACCATAGTTATAGAGTCTAAGTGCATCAACCTCATTACATGCTATAAGTATCTCATCTGTTGCATCATTGATCATTGAGTTCATCCTTGTATATACATTCTCTCTACCTTCAAGGATCTGGAACCTATCCTTATCATCACATGTTGTCTTTGCAAACTCTGGTAGGGCAGACCATACACGCATTATCTCATCCCTACTCCTCTCAAACTCCTTCAAGCGTTCCATACCAGCATTTATCATCGTCTTTAACAGCTCGTTTAATTCTATAGCAGAGTACCTTATTGGATGCTCTAGCGTTGCCTTTACCAAGCCTTTGCTCTGTAATCTGTTAAGTATCTGATAAGTCTCAGTCCTTGGTATACCTACACTCTCTGCTACCTCAGTAGCCTTCTTGTAACCAGTCTTTGCCAAGTACATGTATACCTTAGCCTCATTCATTGTAAGCCCCAGCTCTTGCAGTACTCCTAGGATCTTCTCTACATGCGTCCTATACTCATCGTTATTGAATAGCATAAACATACCTGTCATCATCAACAATCACCTACCACTAGCATCTCCATACGTGAGTTGCCTGCTACCTCTGCATTACCTACCTTTCTTCTTACTATAGTTCTAATACTTGTCATGTATTTAATAATTTTATTAATATTTAAAAAGTTTGTGTAAATTTTATTAATATTTACTAAAAATTATGAGATATTTAATATATAGTATATACTCTCTAGTATATACTATAATATGCGGGGGGTGGGATTTGAACCCACGAACCCCTAAGGGACGGGATAACCCATTCTTAACATTCCCTTACTACATATGATCTTGAGTCCCGCGCATTTGACCAGGCTCTGCTACCCCCGCTATAACATCATCTAATAAAAGAGATCAGTAATATTTATTATAATGTTTGCCCTCTGCTAGTTATGCGAATATCTGATATAAGGAGTGGTATGAGTAATGTATCTGTAGATGCACAGGTAGTAAGAGTATCAGAGGTTAGGGAGGTTAAGTTAAGGGATGGTACAACCGCAAGGGTTGTTGACTGTGTAATTGCAGATTCTAGTGGAAAGATAAAGTTAACACTATGGAATGAGCAGATAAACATGGTTAGAGAAGGCTCAAAGATATCAATAACAAATGGCTATACTAGAGAGTTTAAAGGTGAGAGTATACTAAATATAGGCAAGTATGGCAAGCTTACTGTATTAGAGTATTGATATAGTAATTATAAATAATTAAGATTATCAGATTAGCATGCTAAATACCCCATACCAACAGTAAAGCCTATACAGATTAATTAAAAGACAGTTTTAAATTAATTAATTTAAATAAATATTCCCATAAATGAGTTATACTAACTTATGTAACCTAACTCCTTATCCTTACTATGCTCTATCTGCTGCTCTTGTAATACATTAGTGCCTCTGCTCATCTGCTGTTCTAAAGCCTTTATAATGATCTCTGTATCCTTTGCCCTTCTCTCTAAACTGCTCATATCCACTCTAAGATTAACATAATCAAGTAAGTATTTAAGTACTGCCTGAGATGCCTTTGCATCTACAACATACCCTGAGGTCTCACCAAGTAAGCATACACCCTTAATACCCTTGATCTTAGCTATACCAAGTATCAATCCATTCATACCTGTTATACTGCCATTATCCATAATAGCCAAACCTTTACCCTTTAACTCTTGCAAGAGATTCTCATCTGTTGCAGTTACATAAACCTTTGGTTTATCAACAAATACCCCAGTTATATATGCTGCTAATGTAAATACCATGCTTACATTGAACCTCTCTGCTATGTTTATAAGTTCCTCAGCAAGGATATACTCTCCCTCTGGGGTTACTGGTTGAGCATCTCCAGTAAGGAATAGTATATCAGTACTCTTACCATTGGTATTGCCTTGCCAGTAGTATATGCTATTCTTGATAAGTTCTAAGCAGCCATTCTCTCTTATCATAACTTGTGGAGGGAAGGAGTAAGAGTATATATCTATTAGATGTATTGCACGTAGTTCTTGTACAAGATGATCTACTGCTAACTTGCCTACATGCCCACTACCTGGTAACCCACAGATCATGTAAGGTTTACTTAATCTAGGTGGTTCTATAGCATATACTACCTTAACGTATCCATGCATCATACTTACACTTACACCATTAGAGATTTAAGTGTATTTATTTATTTCAAATACTTTTATAACCAAGTTAATCTTCAACACATACCATAGTCTCTGTACTCTCTATACCCTTTATCGTATGGATCTTCTGGGTAACTATATCTGCTATCCCCTTAAGATCACTAGCATCTATTGTTGCTATTATATCAGTATGCCCAGTAACAGCAAAAGCCTCTTTAACCCCTTCTATACTCCTTAGCGTATTAACTATCCTCTGTATATTTGCACCAGCCTCTATCTTAACCTCAACGAATGCTTTCATACATTCAGATGTTATGGATGGGTTTATAAACATTCAAACTAAAGCAAGTAGAGCATGTGTATAGATACTTTATTATTTGCTTGTGTTAAATGTTAATTGATGCATCCATCGGAGGTTCAGGTTATGCAAGTTATAAGCATAGATAGGTTAGAAGACCTATGGAATTCTATAGATACTATATTAGATATTTATAAAGAGCATAATACAATTAGAGTTAGAGTATTGGTAGCGAAAGACAAGGAGGATGAAGATAACAGCATATCAAGGAAGATAGTACATAAACTACTCAACGAGCTTAATATTGCATTAAGGAGAATAGGTTACAATGATAACATAAGGTATCTGATATACCATCATAGCAAGAATTATTATGGTATACTCTTGCTTGACTCTTACACAGCAAGAATGCTTGGAGTATAACCTTTCTATTAGTTAATCAATTAATTAGTGCTAAGTCTGAATACTCTACCTATAAAATTTGCTACTATTAACCCTAGTATTGTACCTCCTACAACATCTGTAACATAATGCTCCCCAACATACACTCTAGATAATGATATAAGAAGTGGATATAGCCATAGTATGAACCCTAGGTTAAACCTTCCTATCCTCTTACCCTTTAGCATATAACTTATTATCAATGCAAATGAAGCGCTCCTTGCAGCATGTGCGGAAGGATAAGAACTACTTGCCTTAGATAATGCATCATACTCAGGTTTGTAGTTAAGACCTTCTATACTGAACTCGTACTCTGGCCTATCTTTATGTATTATATTCTTAACCTGTAATGTTATTAAGGTAGCAACTAGTATTGTAATGATAAGTATAGCACCTATCCTCCTACTCTTCCTTCTTATAAGTAGTATGAAGGATATTATAAACATAGGCGAGAAGTATACTGGGAATATATCTGCAGTAGTTGTTACTACAATCATAATTATATCAAGTATGTATGTACGTGATGATGTTAAGGTATTTAACACATGGTTATCCAAAGCATCAGTTACCCTTAATCCAACCATTACACTTACTACCACAAATGATACTAGAAGTATAATGAATGTAAGAGAGCGTAAAGGTACCAATGCTACACTGCTAAGCATGAATATATTACTATTTAGCCATATTAAATAATAACTTTTAATTATTTACCTACAATTACATACAAAAGAATAAGTTTTTATCACTGCTATCAATAGCAGATAGCATGAATATATTAACCATGGATGATATGGAGTTGGATGGTAAGAGGGTCTTCATAAGAGTTGATATGAACTCCCCCATACACCCTGAGACATTAAAGATAATAGAGAGTATAAGGATAAAGGAGGCTGCAGAGAGTATTAGGGAGTTAAAGAACTCTAAGGTTATAGTAGGCTCACATCAAGGTAGGGTAGGTAGGTATGATTATACAGATCTTAGTGAGCACGCAAAGATACTTGAGGAGTATATAGGGAGGAAGGTTACATTTGTAGAGGATGTAATTGGCCCAGAGGCTAGAAGGAGTATAGAGAGCATGAGTGATGGTGATGTGCTCTTGCTTGATAACCTTAGGTTCTGTGCAGAGGAGAATTACGAGTTTAGCTTCAAGGACGCAGCAAATACAGTCATGGTTAAGAGGCTTGCCAAGTTATTCGATCTATGCATATTGGATTGCTTCCCATCAGCACATAGAGCTCATCCATCAATAATAGGTTTCCCTTACATAATAGATACATGTGCTGGTAGATTGGTCTCAAGGGAGGTGGAGTCTCTTAATAATGTACTTACTGTTGCAAAGGGACCTTATGTTGTTGTATTAGGAGGCTCAAAGATATCAGATAGGCTTGAGGCTATAGAGACATTAATACAAGGAGGTAAGGCAGATAAGGTGCTCCTAACTGGGCTAATATCTGTAATATTCCTAATGGCACAGGGTAAGTTTAAAGCAAATAGTCTAGGCATAAAGGAGGAGGCTCTATTAGATAAAGCAAGAAAGCTCTTACAGAAGTATCCTAACGTATTCATACTCCCAGTTGATTATGCTACAGAGCATAATGGTAAGAGGGTAGAGAAGGATCTTGATGAGTTTAATGATAATGATATCATACTTGATATAGGAAGCAAGACCATTGATATGTATGATAAGATAATAAGGAGTGCGGGTACAGTATTCATGAGCGGTCCTGCAGGGGCATTCGAGAGGGATGATTTTGCATATGGTACTAGAGCGTTGCTAGAGAGTGCAGCAAGTTCACTTAGCACTACTATAGTTAGTGGTGGGCATATGACAACAGCATTGAAGAGGTTTGGTTTATACGATAAGATTGATCATATAAGTACTGCAGGTGGTGCTCTAGTGCTTTATCTAGCAGGTAAGAAACTGCCTATGATAGAGGCCTTAGAGATGAGTTACCAGAGAAGGTTAACTTTAAATGCTAAGCTGTAATCTTCTTATATTTATTATGGACCGGGCGGGATTTGAACCCGCGACCTCTCCCATGCCAAGGGAGCATCCTACCAGGCTAGACGATTGGCCTACCATCATCTCTATATATTATTATAGCATTTATCTTGCATAATCTGGTATCCGGCCCTAACCCGATCCTAGTTTATAATTAGGATTAGCCTTTAATCTATCTTTCTATCCATCTATTATTAAAAATAATAAAGAGATCATACTAATCCTAACTTAGTTGCTAAATCCCTAGCAACCCCTTGAGGGAACTTAACATACGCCTTCTTACCATATATAGTTCTTGCAGTATTAACTTCCTTTACATCAACATTATACAATACTTTTATAGCCTCCTTTATGCTCTTCTTATCTGCTTTATCACTTACTATAAATATCAATACATCTTCCTTATCTATCTTTGTAAACCCTTTCTCTGTTATGTATGGTTTTATTATTATACTCCTTGCTTGCTCTACATTCATTAAGCACTCACCCTAAGAATTATACTTGCTGGTAACTTTATATTCCTTAGATACTCTATAGCACCCTTGCTCCATACACATAGTCTACCAGCATGAGACCCTGGGGCTAGATGCATAATGCTAAGCCTATCAACCCTTGCTACCTCAACACCAGGTATAGAGCCTGCTGCCTTGCCTACCCCTTTATCCTCTCTAACTATTATGAGCACGCTCTTTGCAATATACTGCTTCCTACCACGCATCCTTGCCTTCCCACTCCTCTTCTTTATACTATTCTTTGCTCTCTCAAGATCAGATGATAACTTTAATGCATTTAATAAGTTTAGTAGATCCTTAGCCTTTCTTATACTCTCTATGCTATCATCAACTACTATAGGTAACTCTATGCTATCATCTAACCTATGCCCTCTAGCCTTAACTATACTCTTATCTATTGTAGCTGCTATTGCACTATACAATGCAAGCCTCTTCTCCTTCTTGTTTAATCTCTTAACTATAACCTTCTCTGCTCTAGGAGGATGTGTTAGCCTACCCTTTACAACACCTGCAACTCCCCCTGCTTGACCAGCCCTCCTTGTCCCTTCACCCTTTATCCTAGAAATCCTTGCTATGCCTAATCCTGTACCCCTAGACTCAGCACTAACCCTCATACCTGCTAGAGGGTCTCTACCTTGTGGTTGGTAAAGATTTGATTGTATATGCACAAAAGCCTTATGTATAAGATCTGGTCTATAAGGTGTAAAGAATACCTCTGGTAGTTCTATGCTTCCATTAATACTCCCATCGAGTTTATATACATTAACGCTCTTCATATAATATCACCTCATACAACTATATCAACTATCTTTGGCTCAACTACCTTCTTAACCTTTGGTCTTATAGCATATCTTAACTTAATCAAGCGCTTTATAGCGCCAGGTACAGAGCCTCTAACTATTATGTAATCACCCTTAAGTACTCCAAAGTGCATGAATCCTCCCTTTGGGGTTATATTATTCTCATTAGTATTAAATATTGCAAGTATCCTCTTATTATACTCAAGCCTCTGATGGAATCCCATCTGCCCTGCTCTTGGTACTGTGTACATAACAGTTGCTGGACTTATTGGACCAAGAGTACCTACTGCCCTTACACTCTTCCTTGATTTATGCTGTTTCCTCTTTATACCCCATCTAGTGACTGGACCCTCAAATCCCTTACCTTTTGTTATAGCACTAACATCAACGTACTCTCCTACCTTGAATACCTCGTTTATCCTAATACTCTTACCAAGTATACCAGTAAGGTACTTAAACTGAGACTTGATGTCTCCACCACCAACACCAACCTCAAACACAAAAGGCTTCTTCTGTTCTAATCCTGCATCCCTAGGTGTTACAGCTACAATTGCTCTAAACTCACTAACTTTAGCAAGAGTCTCATCGTTAATGCTCTTCAATGCATCATCACTTGGTTTGATCTTAACCTTCCTCTCCAACTCCTTTGGTAACTCTTTAGCATATATATCAAAGAATGAGTGTAAGCCATAAACATCTTTAGTGTACGCTCTAATACCTATTATCTTCATTGGTGGAGTTACTATAACAGTAGCCCTACTCATCAATGGTTTACCAAAGTTAGGAGTCCTCTCTCTATCATCTATACTTATAAGATGTATATTTGCTGCCTTGAATCCAGCAAAGCCTAGTAGCCTAGGCTCCTTTGCATCTATCTTTGGCCATGTCCTTATCCTTGATTCTATACTCTTTGCTCTTGCCCTAGGTAGATATGCTAAGCTACCCCTCCTTGGTGCACTATGCTTTCTATGACCCATACCTCTCTACTCCTTAATGCTATAAGATAACTCCATTATAAACTTACTTAAGATTATAAAAAGATTATAAAACTTCATCTTAAGTATACCTACTAGCATTTATGGATCTGTATGCTGCGTCTATTAACCTAAGGTATGAGTTTAATAATGCTCTAAGGGTTGGGATATCATATGTATGAATATTAATCATAAGGGAATCTTCTCTTAACATTATACTACTCTCTGCATCTTTTATACTAACTCTACACTCTGGCTCTAATGCAGAGTATAATGATCTTAATAATGATAAATAATGGCAGGGATCATAGTTACTCTTACTGCAACTCTCACCAACTACACCAATCTCTACCGTTGCACTACACATCATATGCTCCTCCAGCAACCTTGTAGTTGCACTTGTTGCACTTCCATATACCTATTGCCTCACGCTTGAACCTTATTGAACCACACATAGGGCATGTACGCCTCTTCTTCAGTGTAAAGAATATCTTGCTATACCTTCTCCTAAGTGTTGCACCATACTTAGCCCCTAACCCTTTAAGGCTCTCGCCTCTTGCCATTACGATCACCTAACCTACTTGTGCTTGCATGCATATGCTCTTTATTAATGCTCTTATCTCATTACCCTTATCTATTGCTATAGATACAGCATTATTTAACTGTTCAAGTGTAAATGTACCAGGGTTACCCTTCTGCATTGCACATATCCTACCTTGATCATCTGTGCTTATAGTCACCCTAGCATCCATGCACATCTCCTCCTCAGATGTAGGATCCACTATTATACTATCCCCTATCCTTGCCATTGTAACAGATACTGGTATAGTGTTTATGGGCAATGGGATCGTATCTTCAGTCTTAACCAGTCTGTCATCCTTAACCTCATACTTTGGTATCCTTGTAGTAAGTAGTGCTGATACTACAGCATAAGATGTTGCATCAAATAGGTTACCATCTGTATTCAATACACTAACATCAGCAAATACAGCATAAACCTTCTTACCACTTATAAGAACCAACTTATCCAAGGCTATCATCTCTGATTCCCTTATACCCCTATCTACAACTCTAGCAAGTTCTATAGCATCCTCATCTGGGGGACCCGGTTCTGCATAAGCAGATGCAGTAGGAAGAACCTCAGCATTACATATGAATAACCCCTTATCTGGCATATCAGAGAATGGCTCATCTACCTCAACCTTTATACCTGCTATAACCTGTGTATTACCTAACTTTACCATGGCAGAGCCGTTAGCCTTCTTTATCAACCCAACCTCGATCTTTAACTCTCTATAATCAGTTAATCCTCTACCATCTAGCCTCTTACCCTTTGCTAAGAGTTCTATCATCTGTATCCTTTTCAGATGCTCAACTATAGTTGATGTCCTCTTCATCATCATATTATGCCTCAACCTCCGTGCTAAAGTACTTCCTCATAAGTGCTTCCCTCTGTAATTTATAAACCTGCATACATCCTTGTATTGCTAGGTTTAAGCACTCTTTAAACTCATCCTTTGTTAATTTACCATCCAACTGAAGTAAAGATATCTGCTTAAGGTTAGGTAAGAATGCTACTGGCATATCAGCCTCTCCCATCTTATCCTCCTCATCATTTATATCAAGCACTATCCTACCTGCAACCTTACCTGCAGCACATGCAGCAACCATATCACGCATATTTATACCTGCATCTGCCAAGGCTACACTTGCTGCTGTTATACCAGCACATCTAGAGCCACCATCAGACTGTAATACCTCAATGAACACATCTATAACTGTCCTAGGGTAATCCTCAAGTATTAGTGCAGGTTCTAATGCCTCTCTAGTAACCTTAGATATCTCTATCTCTCGCCTTGATGGGGCAGGGTTCTTCCTCTCATCTACTGAGAATGGCTGCATATGGTATCTACACCTTAGTATACTCCTATCTGGTAATGCTAGATGCTTTGGATGTGCCTCCTTAGGGCCATAAACAGCAACAACTATCTTATTCTTACCAAACTCTATGTATGCAGAACCATCAGCATTCTTCAATACACCAACCTCTATCTTTACTGTTCTAAGCTCATCCCATCTTCTACCATCTACCCTTCTCCAATCATCACTCATAAGCATATTCATGCAATACTACCCCCTAACATATCCTTTACCCTCTGTGTTAAGTTACTTGTATGAGCCTCCTCTTCTATTAACATTATTGCTCTTACTGCCATGTTTATAGCCTCTTTGCTAGAGTCAGATACAACAAGCACACCATTCTGCCCAACTATTATCTTACACTTTGTAAGCTGCTCTATCATCTGTATCATCGAACCCCTCTTACCTATAAGCCTTGGTACCTTGCTTGGGGAGATCTTAACTATCTCTCCATTATTTATCTTACCTAGATCCTTGTCAGCAACGGTTAGCAATGGATCTCTAGTCCTATCGAAGTTAACTATCCTACATGCTATAACATCCCCTAGGTTAAACTTGCTTGTTAGATCATCCCTGCTAGGAGTGAACTCTTTACCAAATACATCCTGTGCAAGGAGATGCCCTAGGAAGCATGAGTTTATATCAACAACCCATGCAAGTGATGAGTAATCTATTATCTTACCTATAACAAGATCACCAACCCTTGGTATATATATTCCTGATAATGGTATTACCTTAACACCATTCTGAGTAACCTCTGCTATACCTACCCTTGTTGCATGTATCCTGTTATCTATCTTTATAACATTTGCTAATGGCTTTATATGGGGATTATCCTCTACTATAACATCTCCAGGCAGTACATACTTCCTGAACTCCCTCATCTCATCATCACCGCTTGTGCACTACCCTTGGTTAATGATGCTAATCTATCCATCATATTTGATTGTATTGCTGCTGGTATCTCTATTATAACCTTTAGTGAACCATCAGCCTGCCAATCCTCCTTTATTATATCACCCATACCCTTAAGTATACTGTATGACTGTGCAGCGTACTGTGCTGGTATAACTATTGTGAACTTTAGCCTCTCAGTCTTCAATGGTAGAACTGTTCTTAACTGCTCTACTATACCTTTGATCTGATCCTCAGCCTTCTTGAATGGATCTATAGATACCTTACACTGCTCCAGTGCCTGCTCTATCCTTAATGGTGGATGAGGTAGATGCGTCTTAGGATCCACATATGTCCTTGCTATTATATTAACTATCTGCCTCCTCTTCTCCTCTATAAGCCTCCTCCTCTGCTCAGTTGTAAGGTTAAGCTCTCCCTTCTCAAGTATTATCTTTGCAACCTCTAATGTGTTTGATGTTCTAAAGTACTTCTCTAACTTCTCCTTTGATGCTCTATTACCTTTGTTTGCATCTGTGTATATCTCATCGCTTACAAGTATATTTGATATATCACTCCTCTTACCCAGTTTAAACTCTAACGCAGGATCAGGCTTTACTAACACTTCAAACTTCTCACCATCTATGGTAAGTCTTACTATACTTAACTTATCTGTCATACTATTGCTTATATTAACCCATATTAATAAATATGCTAGCATATAATTGTTATATTCCTCTAGTAATATCTAACGTGATCAATCCAATTTATTTATACGCTCTAAGAACTCAAATACTGCTGTATAATCCTTATCTGCAAGATCTGTCTTGCTTGCCTGCCTGTATATATGCTCTAGCATTGATATCATAGGCAGTGAGATATTCAACTCCCTAGCAGTATCATTTATAGTTGCTATGTCCTTAAGCATCATGCTTAATGCAAATGACTTCTCAACCTCATGCTTTACCATCTTTGGACCCTTACGTTGACTAAGCCCAGTGCTAAAGTATGTTGAGTTCAAAGCCTCTAAGAAGATCATAGGATCTATACCATATGCTTTTACTAGTAGCATGCCTTCAGATAGCGCTGCTGCTATCATTGCTATCTGTAGGTTTAATGCAAGCTTTAGTGCATGTGCAGAACCATTCTCACCTATATACATAACCTTACTTGCTATTGCATTGAATACATCCTTAAACATCTCATAATGCTCCTTGCTGCCTCCAACCATTAGCAAGAGCATACCTTGCTCAGCAAGTTGAGGACCACCCATAACAGGGGTATCTAGCATAACTATACCATACTCCTTTAACCTTGATGCTATTGTCTTGCTTGCAAATGGATTTATTGTGCTTACATCAGCAAGTACAAACTTACTCTTAGAGTATATCAAGCCATTGATACCAAATGCTATATGCTCTAAAGCGTATGAGTCCTTAAGCACAGTAATAACTATATCTGATTCATCTGCTACATGCATCGGTGTATCTGCTACAAATGCACCATACTGCTTCAATGCCTCAGCCTTACTCTTTGTTCTATTGTACACTGTAAGTTTATAGCCTTTTGATAGCAACCTTTTAGCTATTGCACTACCAAGTAGACCAGTCCCTATTAACCCTACATTAACCATAATCTCTTATCCTTAGTATGCTATAATATACCTTACACCTTAATCCTCTATACCATATGCTCTTGCTATGAGTTCAACAGTTAAACCTATACCATCTCCCTTAATGTTATTATAATTATTTATCATCTTGTGTAATCCTTCATCTATCTGTAGCATACAAGACTCCCCTGTTGTGTAGACCCTCTTACCCTTACTTATCCCATCATATACAGCATTGAACAACTCTTTACCTATAAGCATGGATAACTCATAGTTATCCTTTATGAATGAGTATGAACCTCCAACTCCACAGCAACCCTTCTCAAGTAAGGATACCTTTAGGCTAGGTATGCATCTTAGCAGTTCAATAACATCTTTATCATACCCTTGCACTAGGGTATGACAGTGCATATGCACTAATGCATCCTCATTAACAGGCTTAAACTCAATCAACTCATTACCTTTCCTAAGCATATTCAAGAACTCATGTACATCATAAGTATTATATGCAACACACCTACTCTTCTCATCATCTATAACATTAAGATACTCCATCCTTAAGGCTAGGGATGCACTAGGTGAGAATGTTACTATAGGTATACCCTTTGATGCATAATTGTAAAGGTTATCTATGTTGTATCTTGCTATCCTCTTACCCTTATCTATTGCACCCTCAAGAAGTGCTGGCAGCCCAGATGATAGCTGCTTAGGATACTCAACCCTATATCCATTTATATTAAGTATCTTAACTATCTTAAGCCCAAGTATAGGGTTGATGTATCTTATGTATGTATCAGCAAAGAATGCTACCCTCTTATCTAGCATAGGTTGAGTATATTTAGAATACAACTCATCAAATCTAATCCTGCTGAATCTAGGTATACTCTTCCTAGCATCTATCCCTGTTAGATACTCTAGCATTATCCTAAACAGTCTATTGCTCATTAATGCATTAGATAGCAATGATAGTTTACATGCAATATTAGCATACTTATCTATATCAGCAAAGTACTTGTAACCCTTTGGTAAACCATGAGCAATAGAATATCTGGCCCTTGCCTCAGCAATTATCTTTCCTACATCAACATTAGATGGGCAGTCTATTAGGCACATCTTGCACTGTATGCAGTATTTATATATAATATCCCTATACTTATCTGTAAACTCAGAAGTAAACGATCCTTTACTAGCATCAGCAAGCCTAAGCATCCATCTTAATATATTATTCCTACCCCTACAGCTTGCTGCCTCAGTATGCAACCCTTTGTAAACAGGGCACATCCTTACCTTGTAACTTAAATCTCTACACATACCACATCCATGGCATAGATCAATCTCATCCTTGTAACTTAACTCATATGCATACCCTGTTGCAAGCTCTGCTACTCTACTACTCCTTATACCCCAGTTTAGTAATGTTACATCTTTACCATCTTTGCTTAAATAGCGTAGATTATCTGTAAGAGAGTAACTGTTGTACTGATTACCATTATTACTACTTAACTTGATATCCTCTATAGGTATCTTCTTACCAGGGTTCATTATATTCTTAGGGTCCAAGATAGATTTGATATTAATGAATAAAGAGTAGATATCAGATGGGTACAATATCTTAACGAATCTGCTCCTTGCTATACCATCACCATGCTCTGCTGATATGCTACCATTCATACTCTTTACCAGGGAGAATACATCTTTTGCTAGAGCATGAATCTTTGCAGTAGTATGCTCATTGCTTATATCAAGCATTGGTCTAGTATGTATATTACCATCTGCAGCATGTCCATATATTGTATAAGCGATTATCCCATGCTTCCTATATATCTCCTTAATCCCCTTAACTAACTCTGCAAGTCTATCTACACTAACCACAGGGTCCTCTATGAATGCTAGAGCCTTGCTATTACCTTTCCTTACCTTCATAACATATGCAAGTGCATTCTTCCTAACATCCCATATCCTTGCTATCTCATCGTTGTTGTAAGAGTATGCTATGCATTTGCAGATACCTACACTATTCTTAACATCCTTAAGCAGTCCATCCATCTGCCTCTCAACCTCTTCTCTACTATTGCCATCAAACTCTACAAATAACATGCAATCTACATCTAAATACTGCTTTAAACCATCATCACTTACATTACTCATCTTTACTATATCAATAACAGTCTTGTCTATTAGTTCAACAGCAGATGGTCTTAGATTAGCAACTATCTTGCTAGTGTAAAGGCATGCATCATACGTATCTTTAAATGCTAATAGTGCTAACGCCCTATACTTTGCTACATCAACTATCTTTAACTTTGCCCTTACAACTATACCTAACGTGCCTTCAGAGGCAACGAATAACTTTGCTAGATCTATACCATCGCTACATAGAACTCTATCCAATCTGTAGCCAGAGGAGTTCTTATTAACCCTTGGGAATCCATCTTTTATAATATCTCTCTTATCATAAAGCATAGCATAAAGATACCTTGCTATCTTAACCTCTATGCTATCATTACTTGCATCGTTGATCTCATCTATACTAACCTTTCTAGCATGTAGTATGCTACCATCTGCAAGCACAACATCCAATTCTAGAACGTAATCTATCATGCTACCATACTTTACTGTATGAGAGCCAGATGCATTGTTTGCTATCATTCCTCCTATTGTACAGTAATCAGCACTTGATGGATCGACTGGTATGCACTTGTTGTAACGCTTAAGCACTCTATCAAGCATACCCTTATAAACACCAGGCTCAACTATAACATACCCATCATAAGCATTAACCTCTATAACCTTGTTCATATCTGATAGATCTATTATTATACCATCACCTATAGCCTGTCCTACAAGCCCAGTACCACCTCCCCTTGCTGTTACTGCTATACCATGCTCATAAGCAAACCTTACAGTGTTAACAACATCCTCTATGCAAGAAGCAACAACTATGCATGATGGTATTATCTCATACATACTTGCATCACTAGAATACATGTATCTATCAAGATTAGAGTCTAGAACTTTACCTTTAATCATACTCTTTAATCTATTTATAGTATACTCATCAATACTATTATAATACATCCTTTACTATAGTAATGTTTAGATAACTCTTAAATATTACTAACCCATCTGCCTTTAAAACTAAACATTTTATATTACATGTATAAATTACTTGTATGCTTAGGAGTAGGAAGGTTGTAGAGGGGCCAGAGAGGGCTCCTCATAGAGCAATGTACAAGGCTATGGGCTTGAGTGATGAGGATATAGCAAAGCCATTCGTAGGTATAGCAAACAGTGGTAACGAGGCTACACCATGCAATATCCACCTTGGTAAGTTAGCAGAGTATGCTAAGCAAGGGGTTAAGGATGCTAATGGTACTGCTAGGATCTTTGCTACTATAGCAGTTAGCGATGGTATATCAATGGGGCATGAGGGTATGAAGGCATCCCTAGTAAGCAGGGAGGTTATAGCAGACTCTATAGAATTAATGGTCCATGCACATCAGTACGATGCTCTAGTATGCATAGCAGGATGTGATAAGAGCCTACCAGGGAGCATGATGGCAATGGCTAGGCTTAACATACCATCTGTATTTGTCTATGGAGGCACTATGGTACCAGGGTATTACAAGGGGAGGTATCTAACTATACAGGATGTATTTGAGGCTGTAGGCTCATACTCAAAGGGTCTTATATCATTACAGGAGCTGATTGAGATTGAGAACCATGCATGTCCTAGCGCTGGTTCATGTGCAGGTATGTACACTGCTAATACAATGGCTTCATTAAGCGAGGCATTAGGTATAGCACTGCCATTTAGTGCAAGCCCAAGCGCAGAGGACCCTAGAAGGTATGATGCTGTGTACCAGAGTGGTAAGGCAGTAATGCAACTACTAGAGCTAGGGATAAAGGCTAGGGATATACTTACATTTGAGGCATTCGAGAATGCTATAACTGTATTGAATGCTATAGGAGGGTCTACAAATGCTGTTCTACATCTACTAGCAATAGCAAAGGAGGCTGGTGTAAGACTTACCTATGATGACTTTGAGAGGATAAGGGTAAGGACTCCTCATATAGCAGATATGCGCCCAGGTGGTTCCTATGTTATGTATGAGCTTGATAGAGTTGGGGGTGTACCTGTTATAATGAAGGAGTTACTAAAACATGGCTTATTACATGGCAATGTATTAACTGTAACAGGCAAGAGCTTAGAAGAGAACCTTAAAGACCCAAGGGTTAGAGATCCAGATGGTACAGTAGTTAGAAGTGTAAGCAATGCTATACATAAAGAAGGTTCTATAAGGATACTGAAGGGTTCATTGGCCCCAGATGGTGCAGTTGTTAAGGTAGCAGCAGTTAACGATAGACTAAGATTATTCAAGGGTAGGGCAAGGGTATTCGATAGTGAGGAGCAGGCATTTGAGGCTATAAGCAGGGGTGAGATAGTTGAAGGTGATGCTGTAGTTATAAGGTATGAGGGTCCTAAGGGAGGTCCTGGGATGAGGGAGATGCTGGCTGTTACAGCAGCAATAGTAGGCCAAGGGTTAGGAGAGCATGTTGCGCTCATAACAGATGGTAGATTCTCAGGAGCAACTAGAGGATTAATGATTGGGCATGTTGCACCAGAGGCTGCTGTAGGAGGACCAATAGCATTGGTTAAGGATGGCGATACAGTAATAGTAGATATCTTAAATGGTAGATTAGATTTAGATGTTAGCAAGGAGGAGTTAGATTCTAGAAGGAAGGCATGGAAGCCAAGAGAGCCTAGATATAAGCATGGTGTATTTGCAAAGTATATAGCATTGGTAGGATCAGCAGCAGAGGGAGCAATAACATATGGAAGATAACCTAATCTTATTTTTTAAGTATTAGCAGTATTTTGGTAAAAGATAAATAAAAATAGCTAGATAAACTGATCAAATGGATGAGTGTGTATTCTGCTCAATAGTGCAAGGTAAGAGGGAGGCTGCATTAGTTTATAGAGATGAAGACTTTACAGTATTCATGGATAAGTATCCAATAAGTACTGGTCATACACTAGTAATCCCTAATAAGCATTACACAACCATTCTTGATATGCCTAGCAATGAGTTTAGTATGCTATTTGCTTTAGTACATAGGATAGCACTTGCTGTAGTTCTAGCTGTTAATGCACAAGGATTCTCTATAGCACAGAATAATGGTAGAGTAGCACATCAGGTAGTACCTCATGTACATGTGCATATAGTACCTAGATTCTCAACGGATGATGATAAGAGCAAGTATGCAAGTAGAAGGATAGCAACCCTTGATGAACTAAGATCAGTAGCAGATAAGATAAAGAGTCACCTAACAACATTAGACAACTCTAACATCAATATAAAAATAGTAGTTTAATCTATTGCTAATTAGTGAGTCTAAAGCCTAGTTCATTAAGCAGGGATCTCATATCATCCTCACTTAATCCTATACCAACTCTAGCATCTCTCCTTGCAACTATGCTACCATTACTAAATGCTATAATAGTTGGAACAGCCTTTATATTGAATATATCCCATAATGGATTATCATCTTCATTAACCTTTGCTATGGCAAAATTGTAACCATCTATCCTCTTCTCGTATAACTCAAATATAGGCTTAAATCTTGCACAGTAAGGACACCAATCTGCCATGAATAAGATTATGTAATTCCCCTTACCTTCTACCTTAGCAATTAACTCATCACCATCAGCAAGTATATCCATGGTATAAGCATATGCATGCATATTAATAACCATTCCTCTCTTTTAAGGATTGGAGTTAAATCTTCTTACTACTTACTTATCTTATACCTTAGTATTGCTGCTACCTGCCCTAGACTCTCAAGCATCTTACCCTCCTCTGTTGCTGAGGATATAACCTCTACCTTTGCACCTGTATTAAATGCAAGTTCATCCATATATTCTATTATATCCTGCTCTTGAACCTCGTAATCCATACTTGAGCACTTACTACATGCCCTACTAACTAACTCCTGCTCTACAGCAATAGACTTATCCCTAGATACAATGTTCTCAACCTCATTATTGCATCTCTTACATTTAGCAAGTATCCTAACCTTGTTTATGTTATCATTAACTAATACTGTATCTACTGCACCAGCATTTAGGGCATTTAGAACCTCTTGCATGCCATACACTGCCAAACCCTTACTTGAGTGTATCTCCTCAAATAATCTTCTAACAAGCCTCTTCTCCTCCATAAGCCTATACTCTTGCAAAACATCTTGAGCCTTATCAAGGGCCTCTCTAACCCCTTCACTCCCAGCGTAAGAGGTATCTATCACTGCTATAACACTCTTCTGTAATCTATAATCTAGATACCCATTCTTAAGGAAATCATCCTTCGTAGGCCCTGGTCCAGCAACTATTATCCCTGTGATGTTATAGCTATCTATGAATGCTTTCTTTGCATGCTCTGCTACTCTATTAAAGTAATCATTTAACTCCATCTCTCTAAGCCTCTCAAACCTCCTTGCTGATTGCCCCCCAGCCCTATGCTTACCTCCTACACCAGAGGTTATAACATCTACAACCTCAACCTTATTACCCTCTAGTATTCCTAAACCTGCCTCAGTTGAGTCTATAGCTATTATCCCTATAACCTTCTCCTCCTTCAGCATATCCTTAAGTATATCAGTATGGAAGTGGTCATCACACCTGTAAAGGAATATACTAAGGGGTTTTGGCGGCTCTAACTCAAATATCTTCACAACCTCACTACCTGGACCATTGGTTGGTAATGCACCACAGAATATAACCAAGCCATTCTCTGGGGTTCTTCTGTAGAGCTTTAACCTTTGCATTGCCTTTGTTAATGCATCAAGTACATGGTTCCTTGTAGTATCAGATTTTATGTTAGATGCAGTACCATACTCTTCCCTTAAGGTTGCTATAACCTCATGTATAGGCTTACCTTGAGGTATGTAGAGTGATATAAGTTCAGTCCCTCTACCCTTCTTCTGTGATAACTCATTGAGTATACGTTTTAACTTGTATAGTTTAACTGAGTTCTGCTTACTCATACTTACCACGCTCTGAAGCCTCTAACATTAACATCTTTTAAAGATAAATTTATTTATACAATATATTTCTATTCATTTATCTACTATACCTCTTAATAGTAGCCTTCTCCAATAGTCTAGGAATCTACCAAATAGACCACCAAACACAAAGTTTATTACTGCAGAGAATGCTGCCAATGCTAATACCTGCCATAACTCAAGCCTTAATACAAATATATTAAATATTATGTATATTGGTACCCAAAAGACTATTGAGGCTAACGAGTCTACTATATACAATTTTCTCTGTTTATTCATATACAATAACTTAATGTTTGACTATAAATAAATAACTAAATACAATAAAATTAAACCAAATAAATTAATTTTATTCTTAGCACTCTATATCTATTATATCTAACCTCTCTTCAAACTCTGTTAATACATCAGCTCCATACTCGCAACTGAAGTCAAGTGTCTTTGATACAATGTTCAGTGGATCGTATGAGTCGAATCTACTGCTCTTTACCTCATACACGGTTAGCACACCACTCCTAGCATTATCATCAACAGTAGATAGCATACTTACATCTACACTTACATTATACCCAAGGACTGTGCTTACATATGTGGATATCTGATTTATAGCACCTATGCTTAGATCTGTGCCTACTATATTTACTAGTGCTCTACTTACATCATCTGCATTACTAGAGTATAGTTGTGTTAGCAACTCCTTCATAACATTATCTGTAGCATTATCATTACTATGTTTTGCAACGTATGCCTTATTAGCTATATATAAACCATGATCTGAACCTTCACTTCTTAACATGGCATATACAGCATTAAGCATAACATCCTCTGCTATAGCATAACAGTCATTAACTTTAAGCTCTGGTGAGCATTCTAGTAGAGCATCCTTATCTATTATAACTGTACAGTTACTTCTTTCTCTTAATAACCTTAATGCTATGCTAGATTTGAATAGCATACTCTTCTCAAATCTAAATGGCATTGCTACAAATGATAGTATTCTCTTACCCATACTAGCAAATACCTCTGCAAGCATTGGCATTACTGCTATACCATCCTTCTCTGCAAGATCTCCTACAATAATAACTGTATTATAATTACAGTAACTGATCTTATCCTTTATATAGGGCAGCTCCTTGAATAATAACCTCCTTATATATGAAGAGGAAGGGTTAAGTACGCTCTTACTATCTAACCTTACATGCTCTATTCTACCATCTAGCCTATTGTAACCTTGGTTAGGATCATGCTTACTGCTTGTAATAATCAAGGCATCAAGATTAAACCTACATGCTATACTTGCTGCAGTATTTGCAAAGTTTCTACCAGCGCTTACAACTATACTAGGCAGGATTATCTGCATACCATATCCTCACAATGGTGTTAGATTAAGGATTTTTGTTTTCTAATAAGCAAACAATGGGTCAAAAAAGTTTGATTTATACACATGTATTAATCATGAAGCAGTAACCTTTGCTATAAGTGAGTGTGTTGTAACATCTATAACTTTAACCTTAACCTTGGAGCCTAAGATTATTCTATCATCGTTGTTATTGTTATTATACAAGTATATTGGTTTGTATGCATAGTTCCTACCCTGCATACCATTGCTAGCATACTCATCAACCAGTATGTAGCCTTCCCACCCTTTCCATAGCATACTCCTCTTATAGCATACCTCTCTTACAACATCATGCATTATAACGCTCCTCTCATTTATCACATCCTTGCTTAACTGCTTTAACCTACTTGCATATGTATTTGGTCTAGCACTGTACTTTGATAGATTAACAACATCAGGCTCAACCTCCTTTATTAGATCAATAGTTGCCTTAAAGTCATCATAACTCTCAGTAGGGAATCCAACTATTACATCTGTAGCAATAGTACAGTAACCTAACTCTCTCCTAAACCTCTTAACTATATCTATGAACCTCTCTACACTATGCCCTCTACGCATTACTCTAAGCACTCTATTGCTCCCACTCTGCACTGGTATATGGAGGAACTTGAATACTTTATCATCTCTGTAAGCCTCTATCAGATCATCTATTATGAACTGTAGATACTGGGGGTTCATCATCCCTACTCTAACCATAAAATCAGAGTCTATAGAGCATACATGCTTTAGCAACTCTGCTATATTTGTATGGATATCAAAGCCATAAGCCCCATTATCTGTTGATGTTAACCATACCTCCTTGCACCCTTGCTTTACATCATTGCTAACCTGCCTTACTATATCATTTATCTTATAACTCTTTAACCTACCTTTTGCTAGCTTTGTCTCACAGAATGTACAATCACTTAAGCATCCAGTTGCTATCTGCACTATGCTTATAACTGGGTTAACCCTTACCCTTGGGAGGTTAACCTTATCTATATTAGAGTCATCTAATGCTATGTATCTATTACCATTGATAGCTGAATCTACTGCTGTACATATCTTATCTATTGCATTAGGAGCAACTATGCTTGCTTTAGGATTAAGCCTCTCAACTCTCTTTGGCTCAGCCTTTGCCATGCATCCAGCAACTACCAATGGTTTGCTTGAGAGGCTCTTTATCCTATTAACCATCCTATTTGCTGTAGCATCCTTTACTATGCATGTTACTATTATACTAGCATCTGCATCATCAAAGCTCTCTGCTAGTTTATACCCTTGGTTAACCAGCATACCCTTTATTATCTCACCATCAGATACACTAGCAGAGCATCCATACACCTCAACCCATATCTTAGCCATACTCTTTGCATTATCATGCTAATGTACAATATATTCTTTAAAAGATAAAATAAAATGAAATAAAATGAAGATAATAGATATTAAACTTGAACACTGCTCTTAAGTATCTCATCTACCTTATGCTCATCAAGTAACCCTTTGCTTACAACAAGTTCCTTTATGCTTATACCTTTACTTAATGCCTCCTTGTATAGTTCTGCAGCTGTATTATAGCCTATGTATGGTGATAACAGTGTTACCATTATTGGATTACTCTCAACACTTGCCCTTAACCTTGATTCATTTGCCTTTAAACCATCTATCATATGCTCTGCAAATACTGGTAAGAACCTAGAGAGCATATCCATTGATTCTAGTAATGCCTTAGCCATAACAGGGAGCATAACATTAAGCTCTAACTGCCCTGCTTGATCAGCCAATGCTACTGCTAGATCATTACCTACTATGTTGAAGCAGATCATATCCAAGCACTCAGCAAGAGATGGGTTAACCTTGCCTGGCATTATGCTAGAGCCAGCATGTACTGCAGGTATAATTAACTCAGCAAACCCAGCCAATGGACCAGATGATAGGAGCCTTATATCATTTGCTATCCTTATCAACTCCAATGCTATGTTCCTTATGCAAGATGATACATATGCTATAGCTAATCTACTCTGTAATGCATACTGCATATCCCTTGCTGGTTTAAGTTCTATGCCAGATACATCCGCTAAATATTTTATTGCTAACTCTCTATAGCCCTTTGGTGTATTTGCCCCTGTACCTACAGCAGTCCCCCCTAATGCAACATACTTTAGCTCATCCAAGGCATTAATTATATACCTCTTTGCATCTTCTAATGCACTAGCATATGCGTTGAACTCAGATCCTAGGGTTACTGGTAGAGCATCCATGAGATGGGTTCTCCCTATCTTAACTATGTCTTTAAACTCCTCACTCTTCCTCTTAAGAGATGCTATAAGTGTATCTATTGCATCTAGCATATCCTTTGAGGATAACAGAACTGCTAAATGCAATGCAGTAGGGAATGTATCGTTGCTAGATTGTGACATGTTAACATGATCGTTTGGGTGTAGGTAAGAGTAATCCCCCTTGTTTTTACCCAGTATCTCTAATGCTTTATTTGCTATAACCTCGTTAACATTCATGTTAAATGCTGTTCCAGCACCTGAGTTTAGTGCATCTATAGGGAAGTGCTCAAGCATATCATTTATGTTAGCAAGTATATACTCACATGCCTTAACTATAGCTTCACCTCTCTCCTTATCTAATGCATTAAGCTGCATGTTTGCTAGTGCTGCACTCTTCTTTATCATAAGATAAGCTCTTATCATGTTAATATGCATCCTTTGCTTACTTGCATTGTAGTGCATTAATGCTCTAGCAGTGAATGCACCATAGTATGCTTCTTTTGGTACCTTAACCTCTCCTAATGAGTCTCTATCAACCCTGTATTCCATGGCATTGCTATATATCTTGATATTAATAAACAAATAGCATATACAATTACAATTGCCTTAACATAAATAAATATGGTAATTAAAGATAGGCTATGCTTATACTTATAGGCTTGGGTCTTAATGGCTTGAAGAGTTTAAGCATAGAGGCTATAGAGGCTCTTAAGGGCTCAGATAAGGTTTACATAGAGGTATACACAAGTCCAGTAAGCATTAGTATAGATGAGTTAAAGCATTTAATATCAAAGGATAAGGATATAGAGGTAGAGATTGCTAAGAGATGGTTAATAGAGGATGGTAAGCGTATATTATCTGAGGCTAAGATAAAGGATGTATCTATACTATGCTATGGAGATCCATTGGTAGCAACTACACATACAGAGTTGCTTGCTAGAGCAAGGAGTAATGGTATAGATTATAAGGTTATACATAATGCATCTGCTATAACATCCATACTAGGTTCATGTGGCTTGCATATATACAAGTTAGGGAGGATAGCAACATTGATACGTGATAAGAGGGCATCATTAAGCACATACCATACATTATATACTAACCTCTTGCTAGGGTATCATACACTACTGCTATTAGAGTATGATCATGAATCTAACCTATCCCTTAGCCCTAACGAGGCATTTAATATACTCTTAGCGTGTGAGAGGGATGAGCAGCTTGGTATCATTAGCAGTGATACATTTGCTATAGTAGCATCTAGGCTAGGGATGGAATCAGAGCATATAGTTGCAGGTAAGATAGGATCTATGATTAACTATAACTTTGGTGAACCCCCATATGCAATAGTTGTAACTGGTTCAATGCATTTTACTGAGATCGATGCCTTAAAGAGCCTAAAGGTAACTCTTCTAGATGAGGCTAGAGATAATACTATAGCAGTAAGATCAAAGGCTGAGATGATGCTATCTAAATACATACCAAGGGCAAAGGATGCAGTATCAAATGCCTTAAGTATAATAGAAGGTTATAATAACATTGAGTTTAGAGCAAGGCTTAAGGATATAGTCTACAATGCAGAGTATTACATAAGTGATGCAGAGTCATATGCTAAACAGCATAAATATGAGAATGCCATACTAGCACTTGGCTATGCTGAGGGTCTAATAGACTCTATAAGGTATATTGTAGGGAGAGACCCATGGGAATTTAATAAATAATTATGATGGATGATAAGACTAATATTATGTTACAATATAGCATTGGTAAATGAGTGTGATCAATAAGGTTAACTCCTACAAGGAGTTACTTGAGTTCTTAAAGGTAAGACTAGGCTCATTATACTATGAGATACAACCTATACTTGAGGAATACTTTGAGAAGAATGTAAGGAAGAAGGTTAACCTAGACGAGCTTGATGAGGATATCGATAGACTTATATCACTAATAGTAAGGCCTCTGGTACATAAGATAGTTAGGGATAATGCACCAGACTTCTCATGGATACCATTGGTAGGGCAAGAGGTTAGCAGTAAGGTTAAGGATGAACTATATAAGAAGACAGAGGATGGTATAAAGCAGGCAAAGTATTACCTGAAGAATGATAAGCGTCTAAGGGAGAACCTCCAACTCTTCCTACAACAGGTTGTTGATAGATATCAGTAATTATATTATTTGCTCTTAATTTATTCTTTATTAGTTTATAGAAAGCATCCTTTCTATTGCTAATCTTGCTTTAGATGCTATATCATCTGGAACCTTAACCTCATATACGTTATCTCTTAAGGATCTATACACCTTATCTAGGGTTATCATCTTCATGTATTTGCATACAGCATCGTTGCTTATTGGTATGAACTCCTTCTCTGGATTCTCCTTCCTTAACCTATAGAGTATCCCTGTCTCAGTAGCAACTATAAACCTCTTTGCCTTACTCTCTTTAGCATACTTCATCATGCCTTCTGTTGATAAGAACTTAACATTGCATGAGCTGTTTCCATTGTTGTTATTATGATTATTGCCATTACCAAAGTAATATACCAGAGAGGTTGTACACCCACACTCTGGATGTATTAGAAACTCGCTACTGTTATAATTCTTAAGCATCTCAAGCACTAGAGATGGTCTTATACCAGCATGAACATGGCACTCACCAGGCCATATGTATATGTTCTTCCTCTTTGTAACCTCTGCAACATATGCACCTAGGAACATATCAGGCAAGAATAGTATAGGTTTATCCTCAGGTATGCTCTTAACAACTTTAACTGCATTGCTAGATGTACAACAGTAATCGCACTCAGCCTTTACCTCTGCTGTAGTGTTTATATAACATACAGTAACAGCATCTGGATGCTCTTTCTTCCATGCCCTTAACTGCTCAACTGTTATAGTAGATGCTAGGGAGCAACCAGCCTCAGGGTCAGGTATAAGCACTACCTTATCTGGGCATATTATTGATGCTGTCTCTGCCATGAAGTGTACACCACAGAATACTATAACCTTCGCATCGGTTCTTGCTGCTTTCTGTGATAATGCCAATGAGTCTCCTATGAAGTCTGCTACATCCTGCACCTCTGGCAACTGGTAGTTATGAGCAAGTATGACAGCATCCCTCTCTTTCTTAAGCCTTGATATCTCTTGCTTTAATCTATCTATATCCATGCTATGAGTATGCTCATTTATTGTCTTCATCATTATCCATTGCCATGATAAATCATGAGAATATTTAAATTGATATAAAATAGGCTTCACTTGCATCTATGCTTATATATTAAAGCAAATTTTGCCTCTTAATACCAATTACTTATATTATTAAGCAAGTCTAAACTAGAATCTAATCTCTGGAATTGATAAAAATAGATCAAGAAATTAGTATTTTATCAAATACATTCTTAAATACATCGTATGCTTCAGAATCATAAAGTACTATGATAATACTCTTTAATGTTCTAGGCTTATACTCTTTTAGTACATTAGCCATTATCCTTGCGCATATATGGTAAGGGTAGCCATATATTCCAGTTGATATTGCTGGGAGTGCTATACTTGCTAACTTAAGCTCATCTGCCTTCTCTAAACTCTTTCTTACAGCTGATTCTAACTTATCATCACCTTCTATACCATACCTGGGGCCTACAGCATGTATTATATACCTTGCCTTTAACTTACCGGCTCCAGTTACTGCAACCTCTCCTACCTTCACTGGACCATGCTCTTTAATGTATCTATTGCTCTCTTCTTGTATCTCATAACCCCCTTTCTTAACTATGGCATATGCAACTCCTCCACCATGCATTAGATATGAGTTTGCTGCATTAACTATGGCATCTGCACTAACCTCAGTTATATCACCCTGCATAAGAGTAATCTTTAAGTCATTAATGCTGTACTCAAACATCCGTTTCAGTTTTAAATATCTATAATTTATAAGTTATGAGAGAATAAACCTTAACCAGCTCCTGCATGATAGGCACTATTATTATATTACGAGCACTATTGAGGGTACTCATATGCAAATGCAATTACACTCTGCCAATTCTAACCTGTTATACATATATTGAATTGAATTAATTAGTATGAGTATAGATGCACTTAATTAATGTAGATGCTATACTACAATCAACAAGGGATATTGCAAGAGAGGCTGCAGAATCAAATATGCATAGAAGGCTAATATACACAACTGAGAAAGGTGTAGAGATAGGTGTTGTTAAGGAGGCGTTAAAGGAGTTATCAAGGGCATTAGGCAAGAGGATAGAGGTTCTATACTCATACTCCCATGATTATAGCAGGATACCATCCCTTATAAATGATTTAAATGCATTAGAGTGCATAAACCTTAACGTATATGATTACAGGGATACTCAATACATCTTAGGCTTAACCTTTGATGCACTTGTTATGGATGCAACATACCATCTAGAGCCTGACTTCTTAGGCATGTTAGTTGAGATGGTAAGGGGTAAAGGGCTTATAATAATAGTTGGTCCAGCAATAGATAAACTAGATGAGTATAAGGAAGGCTACCATAAGGATATAGTAGCATTACCATTCGATATAAAAGATGCTAAGATGCGATTTGAGTATAGGATGCTCAAGCATACAATAGGCTATCCATGCACTTTATATATAGATCCCCCAAATGTTATTAAAGGCAATAACATAGAGCATGAGGCTATAAAACAAGTACAGAGTATCTCATATGAGAATACTTCATTTTCTAAGCAGTTGTATGACCTTTGCATAACTTATGATCAGAAGAATGCTTTAAGGAATGCAGAGGCTATACTTAGCAGGAAGAAGGTAGCATTGGTATTAAAGGCAAATAGAGGTAGAGGGAAATCTGCTGTGCTAGGGTTAATAGCAGCAGGCTTGATTGCTAAAAATAGGTTAAGTATAGTTGTTACAGCCCCACAACCTACCAATGTTCAAACGTTCTTTGAGTTTGCTATAAAAGGGTTACAGACATTAAATATTGGCATAAAAGAGGTGAAGAAGACAACTATTAAGATAAGTGAGCATAACCATAATAATAGTAACAATATTACAGTCAATGTTATAAAGGAGGTTACAACAGATAGGGGTAAGATATTCTATAGACATCCTCTTGCTAGCATATATGCAGATGCTAAAGCGGTAATAGTTGATGAGGCTGCAGGTGTTCCTATACCTATACTTCTAACATTAAGGAGGAGGTTCTCAAGGGCTATATATGCATCTACTGTACATGGTTATGAGGGTACTGGTAGGGCATTTGCTATAAGGTTCCTTGCTAGGCTTAGCAGGGAGCTTAAGCAAGATCTTATCATAATTGATATGAAGGAGCCTATAAGGTATGCTGATAACGATACTATTGAGCAATGGCTTTACGATGTATTATTGCTTGATGCTGATGCTGCAGTACTAGATGATAAGGATAAAAGCATCAAGTCTGATGATTGCTTATATGTAAAGGTAGATAGAGATGAATTATTCTTTAACAAAGGGGATGATATGCTAAAGCAGTTGGTAGGCTTACTTGTAATGACACATTATAGGAATAAGCCAAACGATCTTGTGCTCATGGGCAATGCCCCTCACCATATGCTTAGAGCAGTAACCTTGCCAAGTGGGAAGGTTATAGGGGCATTACATATATGCATTGAGGGTAGCCTAGATGATAAACTGCTAAAGTTAATAGAAGAGATTAAGAAGGGGCATATGATACCCCTTGTGGTTTATAGATACTATCCTCAATACAAGGCATTCTGCTACCTAAAGGGCTTAAGGGTTGTAAGGATAGCTGTACATAGCGAGTTATGGAATAGAGGTATAGGCTCTTGGATACTAGCAAGGCTTGAGGATGAGGCTAAAGATAATAGGTATGACTGGATAGGTGCAGGATTTGGGTCAAGCTATGAGTTGGTTAACTTCTGGATTAAGAATGGTTTCATACCTATTGCCCTAAGTCCTAGACCTAATAAGGTATCAGGGGAGTTTAGTGCTGTAGTAGTTAAACCTATTACAGTTAAGGCAAGGGAGTTGTTAGAGCATATAAGTAGAGAGTTTAGGCTTAGGCTAATAGAATCCTTGTATGATCCTTACTTCATAATGGATAGTTATACTGTAGTAGCATTGCTATCTAAAGGCTTTGGTGACTATAAGGCTAAAGCAGAGTTTAAAGGTTCACAGAGGCTAAGGCTTGAGAGTTATATAAGAGGGGTTATACCATATGAGGGTGCATCTGATGCAATTAAAGCATTGGTAAGGGCACACTTTCTAACAGTACCAGAGAGGAGACTAAGGTTAACCCAAGAGCAGGAGAGGTTATTGGTACTTAAGGTTCTACAAGGTAGGCAATGGCAATATGTAGCAGGGGTATTAGGAAAGAAGGGGAGTGAGTTGTTAGAGCAGATGAAGAGTATGGTAAACATGATGTTAGAAGAATATGGTTAATTTATAATAATATAATATCCATATACCTATTATTCAGTAGGAAGATTAAGTTCATCTCAAGAGATGGATAAAGGAAGGTATAGCCATCAGGGTGGTGGCACACCTTTCCTTTGCTTCTAAGGTGGAATTAGATGGGAGCCTAAAATAAAAAAAAGCAAATGAATGAACGATAACAACCCATGAGCATCTTAATAAGAATACTAGGGAGTATCAATCATTTAATTCTGTATAATACACACCATGAGTTTATATTATAGATAGAGACCTTTATAGTAGTGAGGATAACTAAAGATATTGAGTTCATATCTTAAGTTCGTATATCTTCTCTCTTGCATCTCTCAGCGAGGCCTTCCTTCTAACATAACCTTTCCTTATCAGATGATTTAATGCAAGCCTTACAGTCCTTGCTGGTAGCATAGTCC